>Ga0315282_10010497_pt1 | contig 14510 bp, 13 predicted proteins | sample YL17G07_20_MG_FD_203693 | JGI IMG/M metagenome (GOLD analysis project Ga0315282, IMG submission 203693) | Sediment microbial communities from Yellowstone Lake, YNP, Wyoming, USA - YL17G07_20 | ecosystem: Environmental > Aquatic > Freshwater > Lake > Sediment | place: USA: Wyoming | collected...
GAAATTCTCATGGCAAGTGGTCTCACGGCAATCGTTCGATCAAGCAAAGGGCAAGAGATCTCTGCAGCCTGTGGTCAGCTTCAGGCCGAAGGTTGAGAACGGACCCGACCCCTGTCTCTTCATTCCATGCCTCCTGAGAAGGGCCCGGCCACCTCTCTTCAGGCTTTCTGCTTTTGCCTTGTTCATCCCCACCCTTTCCCAGTCATTCCGGTTGTTTGACAGGGGTCAGGAAATCGATTAACATGTTTTCTCAAAAAGCTGGGAGGATGAGAATGCCTGAACGAGTTGTGGGCGTGATTGGGGGATCGGGGCTTTATGAACTGGAGGAACTCGAGGACGTTCAAACCGTGTCTCTGAAGACACCCTTTGGTGATCCCTCAGACTCATATGTTGTGGGGCACCTCGGCGGGATCAAGATGGCTTTCCTCCCGCGACATGGGAGAGGCCACCGTATCCCGCCCTCTTCACTCAATTTTCGGGCCAACATCTATGGGATGAAGCTGCTGGGAGTCCAGTGGATCATTGGTGTCAGTGCCGTGGGATCGATGAAAGAATCGATTCACCCGGGTAACATGGTAATTCCGGACCAGTTTATTGACCGGACCGTTGGCCGTCCGAGTACTTTTTTTAGTAATGGAATCGTAGGCCACGTCAGCTTTGCCGACCCGGTGTGCCCGCGTTTAAGCGATATTTTGTTCCAGGCAGGAAAAGAGATTGGAACTACGGTTCAAAAAGGTGGGACCTATCTCTGCATCGAGGGGCCCCAGTTCTCCACTCGAGCCGAGTCGAAACTTTATCGATCCTGGGGTGTGGACGTCATCGGAATGACGAACATCCCCGAAGCGAAGCTCGCCCGAGAGGCTGAAATTTGTTATGCGACCATTGCCTTTGCCACGGATTACGACTGTTGGCATCAGACAGTAGGAGATGTCTCCATCGGTGACGTGTTGCGGATCCTTGCCCAAAGCACAAAGACAGCTCAGAATGTTATCCGGCAAGCCGTGAAGTATCTTTCCGATGAGCGGAATTGTCCTTGTGCCACGGCCCTGCAGTATGCACTGATTACTGACAAGAAAAAGATCCCTGAAAAAACCAAGAAAGACCTGGCACCTATCATCGGAAAATATATGTAATGATTGAAGATCTATTCACCACAAAGAAGGGGGAGAGCTCAGGGACCATCCTATTTTCTATCCTTGGTTTTCTTTGCTTCCTTTGCACCTCTGCGGTGAAGAACTCATCATTATGAAGTTCTTGGTTGATCGGATGCTTGGTAAATTGGCGAAGGCTCTGCGGCTGCTGGGCTATGATGCGATCTATTATCAGGGCGAAGACCTCACTCAGCTCATCCGCCTGGCCCGTGAACAAGACCGCGTCATCCTCACCCGAAACACGAAGCTTTCCGCAAGAAAACCCGAGGACCGTGTGGTCCGAATTACCAACGACCCTCCGAAGCTGCAACTACGGGAACTTCAGGAAAAGGGGCACATTGTTTTTAACGAAAAGGAATCCTTTTCAAGGTGCCTGATCTGTAATGTTCTCTTGGATGGAATTACAAGAAAAGAGGTTGAAGGGAAAGTCCCAGATTTTATCTTCCATAACTACCAGGAGTTCTATCGCTGTTCTCAGTGCGGAAGAATCTACTGGCCAGGAACGCATCAGCAAAATATGCAGAAAAGAATCAAGGAAATATTGACACCCTAGGCTCAACCTTTTTGGCCAGCTTACAAAGATGCGTATCATTAGTGGAACCTCCAGGGGCAAGAAGCTTCGTACATTGCGGGGCCAAGCCATTCGACCGACCTCTGACCGGGTCAAAGAGTCGATTTTCAACATCCTCGGTGAAGAGGTTGACGGTAAACACGTCCTTGATCTATTTGCAGGGACGGGGAACCTTGGGATCGAAGCACTGAGTCGCGGAGCGACAAGAACGGTCTTTGTGGAGAAAGAGAAGTTGGCAATCGACCTTATCAAAAAAAATCTTTCTCACTGTGGCTTCGATGACCGGTTTCATATTATAACAGGCGAGGTTGAGCGGGCAATTCGTCACCTTCACCGAAAAGGAGAGGTTTTTGATCTCATTTTCTTGGATCCCCCTTATCGGAGAGGACTCGTCCAAAAAACGTTGGGAATCCTGCAAGCCCAACCCCTCCACCACGAGGACTCCATCCTCGTCATTGAACATGACCGACGCGAGACTCTTTCAGAGTCCACGGAGGAATGGACGTTGGCTCGAAAACGACAGTTTGGAGACACCGTTGTGTCTTTCATCGTGCCTTCAGGAAAGTGATTTTTCAAAGGCACGGAGCCGTAACGCCTTTCTCGCTTCGGTGTATCGTTCCTAAGTAATCAGTGCAAGGAGGTGGCCTGTGAATCAAAAGACAAAAGGAGAAAAAGAATACATCGGAAGAGTGGCTGTCTATCCTGGTTCTTTCGATCCCCTCACCTATGGCCATATCGATATTGTCGAACGGGCCCTTGAAATCTTCGACAAGGTCATCTTGGCGATTGCCCATGAGACTTCCGATGCGTCCAAACGTTCCCTCTTCACGGTCGAGGAAAGGATCGAAATGGCAAAGGAAGTGTTCGAACATCTGCCCAACGTCATCGTCGATAGTTTCAAGGGACTCCTGGTGGACTATGTGGGCAAGACCAATGCAAAGGTGATTCTGAGAGGTCTCCGGGCTACGTCTGATTTCGAGTACGAATTCCATATGGCTTCTATGAACCGAAGCCTCAATATCCATCTCGACACAATGTTCATGATGACGAGTAAAGACTATTTCTTTGTCTCTTCGCGATCGATCAAGGAGGTCGCCGCTCTGGGAGGAGCAGTCGAGGGGCTCGTGCCTAACCTCATAGCCCGCCGGTTGAAGGAAAAGTTCAAACTCCCTCTAACCAAAGAAAAACAACTCGGGTGGGAATACTGAAAAGACAAAGGGTTCAAGGGGTCTAGGAGCCTAGGGTTCTAGAATCTTCTGAAGAGGAAGGTTTTGTATTCGAACTCTTGAATTTTTGAACCTACCTTTGTTCCGATATGAAAACCCTAATACTTTGTGACTTCGACGGAACCGTTACAACCCGGGACATGGGTTACGCCCTCCTCAACCGGTTCTCCTCGGGTGACTGGGAGTGCGTTGACCGCGAGTTTTGTGAAGGCAAGATCGGTTCAAAGGAGGCTTATTCCCGAATTGAAAACCTCTTTCAGGGAAGCGAGCGAGAGATCCTTGATTTCGTCCGGACGCATTCAGACATCGATCCGACGTTTCCCGAGTTCTACCGCACCTGCAAGAGATCTGGAATGGATGTCAAAATTGTCAGTGATGGGTTTGACTTCTACATCAGACCGATCTTAGACCTCCATGGTCTCTCCGAGATCCCCTTCTATTCCAATGTCACTACCTTTGGTCCGGGAAGACACAAAACCTTTTCCTATCCGCATTGGCATGAAGAGTGTGGCCTCTGTGGGACGTGCAAGAAGAGACTGGTTCAGACCCATCGACCGCAGTATGAGTCGATCTTCTATGTTGGGAATGGACTCTCTGATCGCTGTGGAGCCAAAGAATCCGATTTTGTGTTCGCTAAAGACTCTCTCTACGCTTATTGTATCGACGGAGACATTTCCTGCCACTTTTTCCATAGTTTTCAAGAGATCCTCAACGACCTCAAGAAAAGAATTCGGGGGATTATCTTTGATCTCGATGGGACACTCGTTGAGGCCTACGAGGCGATCTATCTGGGATTAAGGGACGCCTTCCAACGATTCGGTAAGGAAATCTTTCCCTACCCTGATCTCAGACACCATCTAAACGGTGACTTAGAAACGACCTTAAGTCCATTTTTCACTCCGGAAGAGGTTCAACAAGCTATTCCAGTGATGCGAAAAAAATATGAAGAGATCTACCTCGAAAAAACCCACCTTCTGAATGGTGCAGGACAGGTTCTTAAGAATCTCTATTCGCGCAACATTTCCTTGGGTGTAGCCTCCAACAAGTTTGGCCGTTTTGCTCGTGGAACGTTAGACCATTTGGGTGTAGCACAATTCTTCCGGTCCATCGTTGGAGCAGGCGATGTTCTAAGAAACAAACCCTTCCCTGACATGATCCATGCCATCCTGCGGGAGATGAATCTCAACGTGCCCGAGGTGGTTTTCGTTGGGGACACTCTGACTGACATCGAGACAGGCCGACAGGCTGGAGTGGATGTCTACGCCCTTCCAACTGGATTTCATTCGAAGAAGGAATTAGCCGAAGCCCAACCCAAACGCATTCTGAAGAGTCTCACTGATCTTGTGAAACTGATTGATCGCGTCACGTGTAATACGTAGTGTAGAAACAAGGATGACCGACAGGTGTTCCGCAAACCCCGCCCCGTACCTGCTTGCGGTAGGCAGGGGCGAGGAGCTTCACTTCTTCTCTTCGTCCTCCTGTCGTTTGAGGAATGCCTGAATATAGACGACCTTATCGTCCTTTTTTTGTTCTTCTGTCGTCTTTTTCACAAAAGAAGGGAACTTCTCCGCTTGTTGATAAAGTTCTTCCAGCTTCTTGACCACTTCCTGAAGCTTCGGATCCTGTTCAACCCACTGGCTGACTTGCTGATCAAAGAAGTCACTCGCCCGTCGCAGTTCTGTTAAATTGATCTCCATCCCTGTCAGATCAGTAAGACTCTTAAGGACGGAATAAGCCACCTTGACATTCTTCGTCTGAAGATACTGTGGAGCGTGTCCCCACAAACTGATCGCTTTAAAGCCTCGCTTTCTTGCCGCATCGAGCACAAAGGTGTGAATGCTGACAGGCCCCGAGTACTCCGTTAGGGCCAGTCCGACTTGGATCACCTTTTCCTTTAGGTCCTCCTGGCTATAGACGGCGCTTACGACCGGAGGGACCGTGTGGGGAATATAGTCGTACGTGCCACCGATCATGAAAATCTGTCGGACTCTGAATTGTTCGGCCAGGTCGAGGAGAAGAGCGGCAAATGCGCTCCATCGGAGGTGAGGTTCAATGCCATAAAACAGAATAAGATCACCTGACGAAGGATTCTTCAAATAGTAAAAGTGGTTTCCGGGAAACTTCAATTCTGTCAGTTTTCCCTCTTTGACCACACCCACCAGTCTCGAGGAGGAGATTTGATAAAAGTTTTCATACGGAATGGAGGCAAATTGCCTCGCCTTTGTGGACTCAATCAGGTGCGTCAAAGCGAAAGAGGAGATCTCTGCCGCATTCGGCCATCCTTCAAACCCCAAGATCAAATAGGGCTGATCAAGATTCGGTTTTTCTATGTAGATAATTTGATCGTTACCCATTCTAAACAGAATGATACCTCTTGCTTTCACAATCTGTCAACTTCCTTCCACAAGCTGGATCAAGGCTTTCTCGAAATGACAAATTGATTTTCATTGAACCCGGAGTTAAACTGCTAAAAAAAATCAATTCTTAGGTGATTCATGAAGAGAGGGGCAACTCATGCCAGAAAGCACAAAGGAAACAAAATCACCTCGGTTTGAGATATTCAAGATATTGTCCAGAGACGGCCGATTTCTGTTCGTCACACGGATTGTCCGTCTCTTCGCCTACGGGTTCCTCTCGGTTATTCTTGTACTCTATCTCGCCGAACTGGGTCTTAAGGAGACAGAGATCGGTCTTCTTCTTACGCTCACCCTGATCGGGGATACGCTGATCTCCCTGTGGATCACAACGAATGCTGATCGGATTGGCCGACGCAGGATGCTCATCATCGGAGCGATCCTGATGGTCTTTGCAGGGATTCTTTTCGCCTTAACCCGGAATTTCATCGTTCTTCTCGTTGCTGCAACGATCGGCGTCATCAGTCCCAGCGGATACGAAGTGGGTCCTTTTCTCTCTATCGAACAAGCCACTCTATCGCAGATTGTTACGGATGACAGACGGACACAGGTTTTCGCTTGGTATAATCTGTTTGGTTCTTTCACTACAGCCATCGGCTCCCTCTGCGGAGGCACTCTAGTCCAGCTACTGGAGCAGACAGGAGTCAGCCCCCTTGGAAGTTACCGCATGGTCGTTATAGGTTACGCTGCTATGGGATTGGTCCTTACTTTCCTATTCTCCCTCCTGTCTTCGGCCGTAGAGGCCCCCCGAGTCAGTGATCCTGTCTCATCTCCATCAGACAGAAAACGGCTTTTGGGTCTTCATAAATCACGCAGAGTGGTGTTCAAGCTCTCAGCACTTTTCTCCCTCGATGCCTTTGCGGGAGGCTTCGTCCTCCAGAGCATTCTGGCCTACTGGTTCTATGTCCGTTTCAATGTTCAACCGGCATTGCTTGGAAGTATTTTCTTCGGAGCCAATGTGCTTGCCGGACTCTCTGCCCTTGCCGCGGCCAGGGTCGCCAAGAGAATTGGGCTCATTAACACCATGGTTTTTACTCACATTCCCTCAAATATCCTGCTAATCCTTGTTCCTTTCATGCCCAATCTACCTCTAACCATCACAATCCTGCTTATTCGATTCAGCATATCTCAGATGGATGTGCCAACTCGCCAATCGTACACCATGGCCGTGGTCAGTCCGGATGAGCGCTCAGCTGCAGCCGGAATCACGGGGATTGCTCGAACGACCGGGGCCTCTGTCGCCCCGGTTGTGACTGGACCCCTTCTGGCCAATTCGGCCCTACTGAGCTTTCCCTTCGTCATTGCCGGTGGCCTCAAGATCATCTACGACCTTCTCCTCTACCGGAGTTTTAAGACCATCAAGCCTCCGGAGGAAGACAAGAGAGGTTAACTGCTCGGCTCCATCTAGATACCTAAAGAGTTTCTCCCTGAAAGAGTGATTCTGAAAATCCACCCGCCTATGCAAGATTTCAAATTGCAATCTTCAAAAAGATAATTTTCACAATCTCATTCTTAGTATTGACAAAATGTTCACTCTTGGTATGTTTGGTTCAACAATCTTAAATGCCTCTTTCCAAAAGGGGGGTGGATGGGGAAAGGGTTTACGAAATGCAACCGCTGTGGTGGCGTTATGATTTACGAAAAGATTTATCATGAAACTGAACACTTTTGGGTGTGGAAATGTGTCTATTGTGGAGAGTATATCGATCAAGTGATTTTGAAGAATCGTCAAGTTCAAAAACCGAGTTCCGAGAAAAACACGAAGAATAATGAAGAACCCAAATACAGAACTTACTCAGACATCCCATCTGTTTAAGAATATTCTCATCTCGCCCTCGGAAGAACTTCTTCCTAAAGTCCGCAACCCACCATTTCAGCTACTACTACTTAATTTCCATGAGCAATCATCGCTGGTCATTTTTTTGTTGACATACTACTACCTTTAGCTATATACTTAACTCCTCCTAGAGCAAGTTCTTATTATTTCACGTCGGAAGGAATTACCATGGGCTTGTTTGACAAGATTCTCGAGAAACTCGGCCTCGGCCGTCATGCACAGGCAGGACCAGTCCCACAGGCTCCCTCTGTGCCTAAACCTGAGCCCACCAGACCGCCTGCTCCAACATCCATCCCCGTCGTCGATGTCGTGGCGAAACTGGAGAAACTCGCGGCCTCGAACCCCCAAAAGCTCAATTGGAAGGTCTCGATCGTAGATCTGCTGAAGCTTCTGGGTCTCGACAGCAGCTTTGCCGCCCGGAAGGAGCTTGCGGTCGAACTCGGTTGTCCGTCCGAGAAGATGGGTGACTCGGCACAGATGAACATGTGGTTGCACAAGACTGTGCTGCAGAAGCTCGCCGACAACGGTGGTAATATTCCGAAGGAATTGCTCGACTAACGGACGCTGCCGTCCCACGCGGAGGCGGTCTGGATATTGGGAGTATCATAGGGAGTATCGCAGGCGGCGGCGTGGGTGGTGGTGTTCTCATGGCGATCATTGGCATGATCAAGAACGCCTTAGCCAAGAAATAAGAAGGTGTGTTGAGAAACTAACTATTATTTGTTGAACTCTCCGCCCTGTGCCTGCGCCAAGCGCGCGCAGGACGAAGATTCATTTTTTCTGCCCAAGAATTCTTGTTTTTAGTCGCTAATAAGGAAGAGGTTTGCCCACCAGTTTCTCATAGGCCTCCAGATATTTTTCTCTTGTTTTACGAATAATCTCTTCTGGAAGCTGCGGAGCCGGAGGGGTTTTGTTCCACTTGAGAGAGAGTAGATAGTCCCTTAAAAACTGTTTGTCAAAACTCTGCTGAGGGTTCCCGGGTCGGTATGTCTCTTTGGGCCAGAATCGTGAGGAGTCTGGGGTGAGGAGTTCATCAATCAGGATTACTTTCCCATCCCTCACTCCAAACTCCATCTTGGTATCTGCGATGATGATCCCTCTCTTCTCCGCAAAATCGCGCGCTCTGTTGTAAATGGCCAGCGAAAGCGACTGGAGTCGTTGAGCCAACTCCTTCCCCACTATCTTCTCCATTCTTCCAAAATTGATATTTTCATCGTGGGCACCCAATTCTGCCTTGGTTGCCGGGGTGAAGATGGGCTCCTCCAGTTTTGAAGATTCAACCAGCCCCTTCGAAAGAGGAATTCCGCAAACCTCTCCTGTCTTTTGGTATTCTGCCCATCCCGAACCGGAGAGATAGCCTCTCACCACACACTCGATGGGAACAACCTTCGTCTTCACAACCAGCATGGAGCGATCCATCAGCATCTTGTCGTAAGGCCTGCATGCTGGAGGGAAATCTTTGATGTCCGCGGAAAGGATGTGGTTTGGAACAATATCTTTGGTGAGATCGAACCAGAATTTTGACAGTTGTGTGAGAACCCTCCCTTTATCGGGTATAGGGTTGGGCATCACCACATCGAATGCGGATATTCGATCTGTGGCCACGATTAACAAATGATCACCGAGATCGTAGATATCACGGACTTTTCCTCGGCCCTTCAATGATAGCGTCTTGAACTCCGTTGTTGAAATCACAGCACCCATGGGGACCTCCTCGTAAGTTGAACGACGCGGTAATGGAATCTTGGAATAATGCAACTAGAGTTTAGATCTCTTACCCATTATTTTAAGATTCCGTTATCCAATATTCTATTCTTTGGTCTTCCCATCATTCCATTGACATTTTTGACTAACATGTTATGTTGGTAGGGCATCCTTTTCTGGGGTCTGATTGCTCATCGCCTATGATTGGTAATAAAATTGGACATCGACTCGACCCTGCTCTAAATGCCATCTACCGCAGAATCGCAGGGAATCGCGGGGATCCCAACCTCTTAACGCTGCTCGGTTTTCTCACAACGATCGGAGCCTCGGCTCTGATCGTTGCAGACCTATGGGTAACTGCCGGTTTTGCCATTATTCTTTCAGGAGTATTAGATCTCTTTGATGGTGCGGTTGCAAGAAATCTCGACAAGGTTACTCCCTTCGGAGGATTTTTCGACTCTGTCTTGGACCGTTATTCCGACTCCTTCATTCTTCTCGCCCTCATTATTTTCTACCTCAAAAGGGGAAATGAACAGCTTGTCATCCTGACCTCTTTCGCCAGCATTGGAACGACGCTCATTTCTTATGCCAGAGCAAGAGCGGAGGCTGCCCGAATCGAGTGTACCGTTGGATTGATGGAAAGAGCAGAGCGGATCATCCTTCTCTCAGCGGGTTTCCTGTTTAACATCATGGAGCCCATCCTTTGGGTCTTGGCCATTTTCACTCACGTCACTGTGTTTCAACGCATCTACCATGTCTGGAAGAAATCCAGAACGACGTAAATCCAACATTCACAATGGTCTCAGCCTATTGAGGTTACTCGACGTTTGAACACTGGGATTTACTTCGAATCTCGGATTTCGGACTTCGGATTTCATAACCGTCTACAATCATCGTCTTAATTTCGTTTAGCAACACGCCTGAGAAATCCTTTTCCTTAACCTTTTTGACGATTTTTCCTTTTCGAAAAAGAACCCCAACCCTTTTCCCTCCTGCGATTCCCAAGTCGGCTTCTCTCGCTTCTCCAGGACCGTTCACCACGCACCCCATGATCGCGACCGTCAGAGGGTAAGTCACGGTTTTTACCTTCTTTTCGACTTGCCGAACGATCCCCGCCACATCGATCTCACAGCGTCCACAGGTTGGGCAAGAGATGATTTCCACGCCGTGCTGGCGCAATTTGAGTGCTCTCAGGATCTCATAGCCCACGGCCACCTCTTCAACAGGGTCTCCTGTGAGCGAGACACGGATCGTGTCCCCAACTCCCTCGTTGAGAAGTAACCCGATTCCTATAGAGGATTTTACAAGGGCCCCTGTTCCCCGACCTGCCTCGGTGACTCCCACGTGGAGAGGATAATCCGACTGTTTCGAGAATAAACGATACGCCTGCAGGGTTCGCGGAACGTCGGAGGCCTTTAAAGATACCTTGAGTTGCTGAAAACCAAAACCCTCCATCCATTCAATAAACCGCAAGGCACTCATCACCATGCCCTCGGGTGTCGCTCCTTTGAACCGTTTGAGAAGATCCTTTTCAACCGAGCCTGAGTTGACCCCGATGCGAATGGGGACGGACCGTGCCTTTGCCTCTGTCACCACGGCTTTTAGGCGATCTCTTCCTCCAATATTTCCCGGATTGATGCGGAGTCCGTCCGATCCGGATTTCATCGCTTGTATGGCCAGGTGGTGATGAAAGTGAATGTCTGCAATGAGGGGAATGGTGATTTTCTTCTTGATTTCTGAGATGGCGCGGGCTGCCTCTTCATCGACCACCGCGACTCGAACAATCTCACAACCTGCCTTCTCAAGCCGGCGGATCTGGGCAACAGTTGCACGGATGTCGCGTGTGTCGGTCTTGGTCATCGACTGGACTGAGACCGGGGCCCCTCCACCAATCTTTACCGAACCCACTAGAATTTCACGCGTTTTTCGGCGGGGAATCATAGGACTTTAGATGTTCAAAAGTTCGACGGTTCACCACTGACGAAAGAGTTCATGAGCTTTTGAACCCTTCACCCAACCCCTCGAACCCTCTCCTTCTTTCTGGCCGTTCTCCAGTTCTCGACAATCATATAGAGCGTAGGGACAAAGACCAGGGTGAGGAATGTCGAAACAGCCAACCCTCCGATGACCGAAATGGCCAGGGATGCATTGGCTTCGGCCCCTTCTCCCAGACCCAGGGCCATCGGGATCAGTCCACATATCGTTGTGAGAGTCGTCATCAAAATCGGTCGCAGCCGTATCCTACCGGCCCGGACGATCGCCTCCTTCAGTTCAACCCCTTCTTCCCGACGCCGGTTGATATAATCAACCAGGATGATCGCATTGCTCACCACCACACCGACCATCATGATGATTCCAATGAATGAAATCACACTTAAGGTATTCGCCGTTAAAAAGAGGGCCCAGACCACGCCGATAAAACCTAGGGGCACCGAAAACATGATCAGGAAAGGATGAAGCAACGAACCGAACTGGGAGGCGAGAACCATATAGATTAAAACGACAGCTAGGATCAGGGAAAAGAGAAGCATTCGGAAGGCCTCCTGCTGTTCAAGGCGTGCCCCCTTCAAGCTGACAGTGAAACCCTCGGGAATCTTCATCTGGGAGATCTTCTTTTCGATCTCCTGAGCAATCGATCCCAGGTCCCTGTCAACTGTGGTGGCCGTTACATGGACGATCCGCTGCTGGTATTTGCGTTCGATCTGGGTCGGAGAGAACACCTGAACCAGTTCCGCCACATTTTCCAGGGGGACCACTTTGCCCCCCTCAACAGGAATGGGTAATCGGCGCAGATCCTCCAGTTTGTTTCGGTTTACTTCGGAAAGCCGAACCCTGACTATATGTTCCCTCCCCGTAATCGGATCCACGTAGAGAGAGGATTCATTCCCTTCGATGGCGGTATTGACAACATCTGCCACCCGTGAGGTGGTCAGCCCCAGGGTCGCCGCGCGGTCCTGGCGGATTCGAACCTGATACTCCGGTAGTCCCTCCTCGCGGCCGACCTGGATTTCGGTCACGCCTCGAACTCCCTTGAGGATCTGTTCCACTTCCCTGGCGAGAAGTGTTCCTGTATTCAGATCGAATCCCAGAACTTCCACATCGATCGGATCGTCGGTACCAAATGACATCACCCTAGAAATAAGCCCACCCGTGTTAACATTGATAAAAGCCCCGGGAATGCTTCTGAACTTTTCCCTCAAGGTCCGGGCGATGTCCTCTGAGGATCGGTTCCGCTCCGACTTGTCCACCAGCATCGCCTGGAGGTTCCCTACGTGCAGACCCGTGAACCTTCCACCCATACCGCCCACACCCGCCCTCGACGAGAGGGCCTTGATCTCCGGCACCTCTTCAAAGACAATGCCTTCGACCTGATCCACAACCTCCTTGGTCTTTTGCAAGGGAGAGGCTACAGGAAGCCTCACCGAAACCCTGAATTGACTTTCATCCGTCGCAGGGAAGAACTCGGTACCGATAAAGGGAATGACGTTCGTCAGACCGAGGACGAGAAAGGACATGGTGACCAGGAAAATGACGACCACCGATGAAACAACTGTTTTCCGACGGGAGAGCGAAAACTGGAGGATATTCTGATAACTTTCGTCGATCTTTGCAAAGATCGGTTGCGTCCTCCGATAAATCTTCCCCGCAAAGGAAAGTTTCTTCTTCTGCTCTTCTTTGGGTTTGAGGAATTTAGACGTCAGAATAGGGACGAGAGTGAGCGAGCCGAAAAGAGAGGCCATGAGCGAGAAGCCAACGGTATAGGCCATCTGTACGAAGAGCAGCGCCGCCACCCCTTTGACGAAGGCCAGGGGGATAAAGACCACGATGCTGGTGATGGTGGCCGCAATGACGGGTCTGCTTACCTCCTTCGCGCCTTTGTAGGAGGCCTCCGCTGGAGATTCTCCCCGTTCGATATGCCGGTTGATGTTTTCAAGGACAACAATGGCATCATCGACTAATCGTCCAACGCCCAGGGCAAGCCCTCCCAGGGTCATGATGTTGAGGGTAAATTTACCAAAATAGAGAAGAACAAAGGTGGAGATGATCGAAATCGGAATCGAGGTGGCAATGATCAGTGTGCTCGTCCCGCTTCCGAGAAAGATCAAAATGATGGCCACCGCCATCAAGGCCCCCATCATCGCCTCATGCTGGAGGTTCTTGATCGACTTACGAATGAACGTGGACTGATCTGAAACGACTTGAAGACTGATTCCCTTCGGGACATCTTTCTGAATCTGGGGAAGGGCTTTCAGTACGGCATCCACCACGGAAACGGTATTGCCGCCGATCTGCTTCTGAACGCCCATCATCACGCCTTTGACGCCATTGATGCTGGCAATGCTATCCCTATCCTGTAACCCGTCCCTTACTTTCGCAACATCCCTTAAACGAACGGGGACACCATTGTGGCTGGTGACCACGATTTCTTCGATGTCTTTGATGTTTGGGGTACGACCCAGGGTCCGCACCCCGTACTCCTTCTGTGCCGTTTTCAGGCTCCCTCCGGGAAGGTCCATATGTCCCGAATGGACGGCCTCCGATATTCTGTCCAAAGAAAGATTATTTCCTTCCAGTTTGGCCCGATCCACGTCGACCTGGATTTCCCGCACCCTGCCTCCGTAGACGCTCGCCGAGGCCACCCCTTTCAGGGTTTCGAGCCTCGGGGCGACAAAGTCTTCTGCCAGCTCCCGGAGCCGGTACTCATCCATCGGGCCGCTCAGCGAAAGATTAATCACAGGGATTTGAGAAGGATCGAATTTCCGGATGACCGGCAGATCGGAATTGTCTGGAAGATTGTCTAAAATCTGGTTAATGGACTGCTGAATATCGTTTGAGGCGACATTGAGATCCGAGCCCCAGTAGAACTCGACCGTCACGTTGGAAGTCCCTTCCCTCGACCGGGACGAGACATAACGGACATTCTGAATCCGGCTGACTCGTTTCTCGATGGGCCGGGTAATGGTCATTTCAATGTCTTGCGGGCTCGCGCCCTCGTAATCGGTCTGAACGGTGATGACGGGCAAGGAAATATCCGGGAAGAGATCGATGGCAAGGTCCGAGAAGGCAATGAGACCCACGAGGATGATTCCGATGGCAAACATGAAGAGGGCCACGGGGTTCTTCAGCGACGCTCGAATCATATCCATAGCGTCTTAGCCCCCTTCTATAATACGAATCGTCGAGCGATCCCGCAGCGATTCCTGTCCCCTCACCACAATCTTATCCCCCTCCTTCAACCCTTCGACAATCTCGATCAGACCCTCCTGTTCAATTCCGGTCACTACGGGCTTTCGAAAGGCTTGGTTTCCTTCGACCGTAAAGACGAACTGCTTTCCTTCCTCTCCGAGCACTGCCGTTCTGGGAACGACGAGCGCAGCCGGTTTCTCTTTAAGCGCGACCTCGATCCGTGCAAACATGCCCGGCTTCAGCAAGCGACCGGGATTGGGAACGCTGATCTCCGTCTGAAGCGTACGGGTTGCCAGGTCGAGTGCCTTGTTGATTCGGACGATCGTGCCTTCAAAGGGTTTGTCAGGATAGGCTTCGGTTAGAATCTTCACCTTCATTCCGATCTTTACGAGGGAGATATCTTTCTCGAGCACATTGGCT
>Ga0315282_10010498_pt1 | contig 14509 bp, 9 predicted proteins | sample YL17G07_20_MG_FD_203693 | JGI IMG/M metagenome (GOLD analysis project Ga0315282, IMG submission 203693) | Sediment microbial communities from Yellowstone Lake, YNP, Wyoming, USA - YL17G07_20 | ecosystem: Environmental > Aquatic > Freshwater > Lake > Sediment | place: USA: Wyoming | collected...
CTTCACCTCGCTTATGTTATGCAATTTTTTGGTATGCTCTCAAAGTTTAATTTCACCATAATCTCTAATTTAAGGCCCCTAGGAGCTCAAAGTGGGGGTGAGGTGGTAGTTTTTTTATTTTACCCCCAGGGTATTTTTCGTTGAAATTTGAGGGGGTTTAATTTTTTGCTTACTCTCTTACTCTGTTTCTTTGGAGTAGTCTGTGGCTTCCTCTTAGGTGGTTTAGAAGGGCGTTCTCTTTCGCAAGTAGGAAAGATGAAAGAAAAAATAGATTTATTTTTATCGACCGTGAATCAACTGGAATAGTCTGATAATGGTGCGGAAGAGGGGAGTCTTGCATTTTACTCACTCAATTTTTGAAGGACTTGAAAAGGAGTTTAATTAAATAACCCGAATTTGTAGTAATAAAAGGGTAATTGGACACTCCACCTGAACCAGAATCAAAACACCTGGACAATATTTAAAATGCTAAAAGATCTATCTGAGCTTTTGGGCGTTAAATAGTGAAAAATATCTAAAGAGTTTGTCAACGCTCCCTCGATATAACTATCAATATAAAAATTTTAAATAGATCTATCTCTTTGATTTTAATTCCTTTTGAAGAAGATATACAAATTTAAATTGTATTTTTGATGTGTCGTTGTTATAGGTGGTGCCGAGGGGGAGTCTCGCTTTCCTCCTTTATTGACAAGATGGAAAAGATACTTTCAGAGTAAGAAACGAGAAGCCTTTCTCTGAACAAGTTATGCCATATTCGAGACCAAACAGTATTTTTCACTGCAATTATAAAAATCTTAAGGGTAGAAAAAATCCTGCCCGATTTTGTATATAAGTTAAATTAAATCTTCAGCTACCAGAATAAGTGATAGTGATAGTCTGAGTTGTTCCGTTCCACTCAACTTTAGCACCAAGATTTTCTGTTACAAATCTCAGAGGTAGCATAGTTCTGTTATTTATAATTTCAGGCACAACTTTTGGATTGCCTGAATCAATTTGTACCAGGGAACCGTTAACGTATGCCATTGCATTTCCTATCTGCAACTTAATAAGAGTGCTCCCTAATCTTATAGTAACGCTTTTATCTTTATCGTTCCATTCAACGCTTCCACTTAGTGCTTCAACAATTGCTCTTATTGGCACAAGTGTTCTGCTATTCTTAATAATTGGTTTTGTGCCTCTTCCGGGATCTATTTCTTGAGAGGTTCCATTTATTGACATATATTGATTCCCTATTTGGAGAATAATTACTGTCTTAGTTGCTTCTGTTCCTTCAAACATTGCACTTATCATATGGTTAGCGTTAACATTTGTAAATGTGTAGGAGATAACTGCACCTATAGAGGAGCCGTCGACAAGAACATCCTTTATGTGGTATCCTGTTGTGGAGGTTATTGTGAACGATTTACTTTCTCCATAATTTACTGTTACTATCCCCGCTGGCGAAATTGAACCACCTTCACTTGCTGAAGCTGTTATAGTAAATGAGTTAATTTCGAATGCTGCCTCCATTGTATGGTTGACTGTAATATTTTTGAATGTGTATGATGAAACTGCTCCAACTGAGCTACCATCAACTTTTACCTCTTTGACGTGATAACCTGTATTGGGAGCAATTGTAAATGTTTGATCCCTTCCATAATCTATACTTATAGTTCCAGACGGTGTAATTGAACCACCAATATCTGCTACCAAAGCCGTTATAGTAAATGTTTTTAAAGAAGAACCCGTTGAAACTTCGCCTGAAAGGTCAGGAGTTTTCTGATAATCAAAAGTTCCATTGCCATCAGAATCCACATTTAGGACAAAGTCAACACTTTCAGGCTGAATTGTTGAAGAAACTACCTTGGTGTTACTATTGATTGGGACGTTCTCAAAAACTGTAGCAGGTATAATACCACTATCATTTAAATAAAGTGCCTCAAGAGTAAAACTACCCTGAGAGTAAGCATATAACTCAATTGTATATGAAAGGTTTGAAGGTAAGCAGAAAAGTTTTTCATCTCCTATTACCTGTACCGATGCGTCAGTTATTTGATTGACTCCCTGTGAATTTATCATCCTACCATATTGATCTTTTATTGTTACATTGACAGGGCAGAGAACTTGAAACAATTGTATATGAATTTGATAGTGAAGTTCAGTGTATACGGCAAACGCTTTTGTTTTGATAACATTGTCTATAGGAGGATTTCCTGCAAGAATATCCTTGACTGCATTAGCTACATTTTCATCAAGAATAAGCCCTGAATGGTCTGCGTACTCAACAGTATAATTTTTCACCGCTTCAGGTAATCCTACACTTGGAACCCAAACTAGACCATCTGTGCGAGACTTGCTACTTGACAATAGACAAGCTTGTGAATAACAAACAGCCACTCCATTGCCTGCAAGTGTGTAATAATTTACACTTTTAGATCTGCCAGTAATACCTCCATTTAATGTCTTGAGAAAAGAAGAAGTCGGTTCCATCTCTTTTCCGCATTCGTAGTTGGCAATTTTACTTAGAGCTGAAGCTAAAATTCCTTCTATTACTCCGTAGTTAGGTGTTCCAATCATAATTAAATTTGCTACATCATTCTTATAAGTAGGTCCAAATCCAAAATCTTCGCTTTCTATATACCTTCTTGCAACAAGCCCTCCCATGCTGTGAGCAACTATGTCTATTTTAGAACAACCCTCAAGTTTTTTTATATAATCAATCTCAATGGCAAGACCCAGCGCATAGTTACTAATACTACCAACTGTCATAGCTTCCGGATGGCCAGTATAGTCGCTTATATATACATTATGGTATTCAGCAGTTGTAGCAGGTACCCACCATAGGTAGTATTGAGAACTTCCATAATTATAATATATTTTTTCTGGAGTGAATGTCTTTTGACCTGACAACACTGAAGCCATTTCTTTCCATCCATCTTCCGGGTGAAAAGGGGTCTTAATTTGAAAACCATGTACTAAAAGTACAGGGGTTTGTGCTGGTGCGCTCTCACAAATTGTTGAAGTAGAAAGATTTGGAGAAGAAACCGAGAGAGTTGGAGAAGAAACCGAGAGAGTTGGTGTTGTTACAGTAGGATTTGGGCTTGAAAAAATGGGAGTTACTGAGTTTACAATTAAGTTTGATGTTATGTCTTTTAAGAAGTCACAACTGCTACCTGGGATATTACCGCTTGAATCAAGTTTTAGAACAAGGAAATCCACACCTTCTGCGCCAAAAGAGAAAGTCTGTCCTGCTACAATATAACCTCCATCCGAGATTTGATAGATAGAGGTAGCAAAATCATTGCCACTTCCACCAAATGTTTTTGCCCAGGTGACACTCCCGCTGGAATTAAGTTTAATAATAAGCGAGTCCTCACCTCCTGCACCAAAAGAGTCAGTGTACCCTGCTACAACAAAACCACCATCTGAGGTTTGAGAGATAGATTCCCAGCATTCTTCATCGCTACTTCCACCATAAGTTTTTGCCCACGAAAGGTTTCCGTTTGAGTCAAGTTTAATAATAAGCGAGTCCTCACCTCCTGCACCAAAAGAATAAGTCCATCCTATTACAATAAAACCTCCATCTGAGGTTTTTAGAATGCTATCCCCTCCGTCATCGCTAGTGCCTCCAAATGTTTTTGCCCATTGAATATTACCGGAAGAGTTCAACTTAAGAATAAAAACATCCTCACCTCCTGCACCAAAAGATTTTGTCCTTCCAGAAACAATATAACCTCCATCAGATATTTGATATACATAAGAACCTGCTTCATATTGAGTTCCACCATATGTTTTTGCCCAGGTGGTATTTCCACTTGAGTCAAGTTTGATAATAAGCAAGTCCTCATCACCTGCACCGAAAGAATAAGTTTCAGCACCTAAAATGTACCCTCCGTCGGAAGTATTTATTATATCCCATATATTATCATTGCTTTTTCCACCATATGTTTTTGCCCATTGGATATTACCGGAAGAGTTCAATTTAATAATTAAAATGTCACTATAGCCTGCACCAAAAGATTTGGTCCATCCAGAAACAATGTATCCGCCATCATTAGTATTCCTTATTTGATACCAACTCCTTTCTTCATTTATACCACCAAATGTTTTTGCCCAGGTGACATTTCCACTTGAGTCAAGTTTGATAATAAGCAAGTCAAAATCACCTGCACCGAAAGAATTAGTTACACCATAAACAATGTATCCGCCATCTGTTGTTTGCTGAATAGAGTGAGCACCATCGTCGTTGCTTCCACCAAATGTTTTTGCCCAGAATGAACCTCCAGATTGTGATATGGTTGTACTTCCAATAAATTGTTTGAATGCATTAGTTACATCTTTGCTTTTGATGTCTTTAGTAGCATCCTGAATCATTGAAGTTACATTGTTAGATAGGATATCAACGCTTTTTCCACCAATTCCCTCAATTAAATCAATTGAGTTAACATTGGGAATCATATATTCACCGGTGGCTACTCTTGATCGAACGGTTTGGGAACTTGAGATAGTAACTGGCTGAAACATTTGCAAAAGGCAAAGCACTGTTAAAAGTGCTAAAAATTTCTTCATCATACACCTCCCTATCTTAAAACTTTAACTAGTTTAATTATTCTTTGTGTTTTTCCACCCAATCTTTTTCAAACCAAGACTGCCTTAATATTATTTGCTTCATAACATAACACAAATTATGGTCATGGCTTTGGGGTAAGCACAATGTTCATTATGTTTTCTTTATTGGCGATTATTTTTACTTCTCCAAGATAGTCAACATAACCATCCTTTTTAATAAGAACATTATAAGTTCCTACATTTATTTGATAAAAGTAAAGTGGAGATTTTCCAATATACTTTCCATTTATATAGATAGATGCCTCAATAGGATTCGTGTAAACATGAAGTATGGACTTCTTTGGAATCGCAGTAAGAGTCAGCTTAATTTGGCTAACCTTATTTTGTGTGACATTTACATTAGTCTTGTAATTTGAATAACCATCTTTTGTTAATTCTATTGTGTAGTTTCCAGTATTCATTATTTTCGTCATTGGTGTCAACCCTTTATAACTACCATTTATGTATACCTTGGCTCCTGAAGGTGTCGAGGTTATTGAAAGGGTGCCAGTAAGGTTTACAGTAATTGCACTATATGTCTTACTTGCCATAGAGTCTTTTATAGATGTATCATAGAACCATTTATACAGTGTAAACCCTGTCGATATTGATTTGATGTCATCAATGATCTCGTTATATCCGAAGATTTCAGGGTATCCTGTTTTAACTGTCTCAGGAAACCATTTTACAAAGCTATCGCTGAAATCTTCCGGTTTGCTTACCAAGTTAGAAAGTTCCAGCTTGAATACATTGTCCCATAGGCCTTCCCATACAGAAGAAGGAATAAGCCTCAAATACCAGGAACCATATGCAACTGCCATTGCTTCTCCCTGTTCATAGTTACTTAAGAAAGCAGAGGCATCTTCATAAGACCAGGGGTCTTTATGAGATTTAATTATGCTGAGAGCTTGTTTAAATTGATCAAAACCTTTCTTAAAAATTACATATGCCCCTTTCCTCAATGCAATTTTCATTACACCAAAAATCTTTCCAACAAGAGAAGCCTTTTGAAATTCAGATAAATTTGTTAGTTCACCTGAACTTGCAAGAACTGCATTGATATTATTTGTAACAAACATAGAAAAGTCGTTCAAAAAGTTATCACTTAGCGCCGTTTCAGTTACCGGAGAGAAGGGAATCTGTGAAATAATATAATCTTCAACTACTTCCTTAGATAGAGTTTTATTAGACTTTATTGTATCTATAGAAGATAACAAGCTTTTAAGAATGGGAGTTTCCGTCTCATATAAATCAAGTCTCCATTTGATATCACTCAATATCTTCTCTTCATCTTCCATTCTCTTAAGTTCATTGAGCTTCTGGATCCATTTCGTCACCGTGGCAGCAAGGGCCAGCTTCTCATAGGTAGATTTGTCGGATACTGTTTTGTTGTTGCTGTCAACGATAAGCCATCCTACTGTTCGGGTGTTGTTTTCAGTCTTTTCTATTTCATAAGCATAGTATGTGATACCTTTAAGGGTTACTGGTGCTTTCTGGTATTCATTAGAGAAGCTCCATCCTTTTGTTAATTCTATATTTTGAGAGAAAGAAGAGTGTAGAGGTAGAATAGAAAAAGATATAACAATTACAACGAATATTACTAATATCCTTTTTATTGTTGTTCCTATTATTTTCCTTTTCATGGTGTTTCCTCGCTCAGAAGTTCTTTCATCTTAAGGGCAAATTCGTCATCAGGGTTTTTGGTGAGTATTTCCTCTACCTCTTTTTGCGCATCAGTGAGGTTATCTGAGATAAGATATGTATATACAAGGTTCTTTCTTGCAGAGACATTATCAGGGTTCAGTTTAACCGCAGTTTTGAAATTGTTCTGGGCTCCTTCAAGTTTCTTTTTGTCAGTTATCTGGTTTTGGCTAACTATTTCACCAAGGGTTGTTAAACCTTTATTCTCATAATTTGTCGACTTCTCTGGATTCACTCTGGGAAAGAAATTAAAGTAGATAAGAACAGAAGATACTACAACTACTGCAATAATGGGAATAAGGATAATGCTCAACCTTATTTTTCTTTTCTCTTTTTTTAAAGGTTTCTGTTCTTCAATTGTTGTTATCTTTGCTCCACAGTATGGGCAGAACTTTGACCCATCCGGGATTTGCTTGCCACAGTTAGGGCAGAACATTATATGCCTCCTTTATATAGATAATATTTTCTTTAATTGCCAATTATACCATCGCCTTCGCAAGTGTCTACTTTTACACGATTAATTAAGCAAATCGAAAGGCTTAATAAAGTGAATCGTAATCATTCGAGAAGAAATGTCTTAATATTATCCAGAGTTTCTTTAGTGAGCTCGCCGGGGCCTCTATAAAATAGTGTAAGGCCTCTATTGACAAGTGCAATGTATGGCGAAGAGTTAACTTTTAGTGCAGATGCAAGGTTTCTGTCTGTATCCAGTATTCCAATTGCTCCCTCTGGAAGCAGTAAAAGAAGTTTTTGAGCATCATTTGGTTCAGAACTGAAAGAGAGGACAATAAACTTTATATTGCTTGTGTCGTATTTTGCAATTTCTGTACCAAGTTGCTGTATGCTTTCAACACATGCTTTGCAACCAGGGTTGATGCCAAGTATAAATAATTTGAAGTTCTTTAATTTGGATAAATCAACTGCATTTCCATTGATGTCAACTGCTTTTATTGCTTCCACCTTAGTACCCTTCTCGGCGCTTTGATTTGGTTTTGGTATCTCGGAAGTTGCACATTGCATAAGTTCAGAAATTTTATTTGTTCTATATAGTGAATCCTTGTCATCAATTTCTACCCAAAGAATCCAAGTAGTCCCTGCACTACCAGTAGCATAATGATACCCTTTACTTGGTATGAATGGATTATACATTGCCTGGAGAGTTTGTGTCTTTAAGTACTCAATTCCTCCATCCTCACCAGTAAGTGTAGTGTTGCCAGGCCGATTGAGCGTGGCATCCGTACCTGTCAGTTCTTTACAAATCGCAGAAGTAATTATTGGATTATCAGCAGGTTTTCCAAACTCTTCTCCGTTAGGAACTATCGTATAGTGCCCCCAATCAACTTTGAAAGCTTCTAAAGCAGTTGCAAGCGATGTGAAATCACCGGCCACCCGTGATTTACGTGCTCGCTCAGCAGCATCAGAGTTCGAGCCACTGATGGGACTATTTTCTGTTCTTCTCAACTTCATGACATATTTGGGATCTGTAGGGTCTAACCCAAGTGTGAGTTCATCTCCTGAAATTGAGAATTCTACAACATCGCCAGCAGTATTGCTGCTCTCTGTCAGCTGCACATGATTCTTATCGATAATCTTATAAGAACCCGATCCTGAACCATCTACTGACGAATAGCTAAAAGTACCACTATTAGAGAACTCATATATAGCGTTAGCTTCTGATATGTCTCGCCAGCCAGTCCAGTCATAAATTGAGAACGCTTGCCACTTACCAATTAAGGTGTTAGAAGACATTGACTTTACAGGATTATTAGTTGAACTTTGATTTGGTTTTGGTATCTCGGAAGTTGCACATTGCATAAGTTCAGAGTTTTTATCTGTTCTATATATTGAATCCTTGTCATCAATTTCTACCCAAAGAATCCATGCAGTTCCTGAGCTATCGGTAGCATAATGATACCCTTTACTTGGTATGAATGGATTATACATTGCCTGGAGAGTTTGTGTTTTTAAGTACTCAATTCCTCCATTTTCACCAGCAAGTGTAGTGTTGCCAGGCCGATTGAGCGTGGCATCCGTACCTGTCAGTTCTTTACAAATCGCAGAAGTAATTATTGGTTTATCGGTAGGCTTGCCAAACTCTTCTCCGTTAGGAACTATTGGATAGACGCCCCAATCAGTCTTATAAACAGTAAGGGCAACAGCAATACTGTTGAAATCAAATTTAACTCTTTCTCTCCTTGCATAATCGTTCATTTGGGATAACTTAATGTAAAGAAATATTCCTGCAGCTATAACTACCACTATTATGGGAATTAAAATCAAGAGAGAGTTTTTCTTTCTAACTGCACTTCTTTTTTCAGGAATATTTTCAACTGTTTCTATCTTTTCTCCGCAGTATGGGCAGAACTTGGACCCATCCGGAATTTGCTTACCGCAGTTTGGGCAGAACATAAAACACCACCTCCTTTACAGTTTGTCAATAACTATTGTTTCATTACAACAGCCTTTCAATCTTCCCAGTATTGAGTGCCTTTTGTGTCGATATAACCCCACTTGTTGTTCACTTCAACACTTGCAAGGCCTTCGGAGAAACTTCCTGCAAGATCATACACAGCAGGAATTACCATAGTGCCTTTTGTATCAATAAAGCCCCACTTGCCGTTCACTGCAACATATGCAAAGCCTTCAGAGAAACCCTCTGTATAATCATACACAGCAGGGATTACCATAGTGCCTTTTGTGTCGATATAACCCCAATTGTTGTTCACTTCAACACTTGCAAGGCCGTTCTGGAAATCCCACGCATCATCATAAACAGCAGGGATTATGATCTTCTTATCCCTATCGCAGAATCCCCATTTATCACCTTTTCTATAGGGAATAAGCGTTGCAATAGTTTCTTTTTGACTATTAGAGCCAATATTTGGTTTTATGAACTTAACATAGGCAAATGCTGAAAATAGCAAAACAATAATAAGGACTATTGGAACAATAATTTTAGATGCCTTTCTCGGAGATTTATTTTGACTTTTTATTAAACCACCTTCTACTGCTGCTCCGCAGTATGGGCAGAACTTGGACCCATCCGGGATTTGCTTGCCACAGTTAGGGCAGAACATTATTCACCTCCTTTAAATTTATTTTAAAATATCTATTGGTCTTTATATTCGCTCAATTTGCTAACCTTTTTATTAATTGATACTACAGCAAATGCTATCAAACTTATTAAAACAAGAAGTAGGAATATTAGAATTCCAGTAAAAGTTATAAACCTACCGATGCCTGAAACTGCATTTCTCACATACTGAACTACCTGGTTAAAAGTTGGATCGTAAATATTGGCACCCAAAGAACTTATTTGACTGATTATCGAGTTAATAAAAGAATTCATTCTACCATTAACCACTAAAGTGCCTATAAGAATAATAATTGAAAATATGAATGATACACCAGCAGTAATCAAAACAGCAATGTCTAAAAATAAACTGGTACCACTTGAAGGTAATTGGTTATTCACTTTTACTCCTGACAGTTTTGCACCGCAATTTGGGCAAAACTGAGCATCTTCTCTTACTTCTGCTCCACAGCTGGGACAATGCATATATCCACCTCCTCCTTAATTAAATTTTACTTATTTCCAGATTTAAAAGGAAAACCGCACTCAGGACAGAACTTACTGCCTGCAGGGACTTCCTTGCCACAGTTTGGGCAAATAATTTTATCGATGCTTTTCTGAGGCACCTCTATGTTTACGGGTGCACCACAGCTGCCACAAAACTTATCGCCCTCGTAAATAACACCCCCACAATTTGGACATTTACCAATAGCAACTTTGCCGTATATCTTTTCCTTTTCTTTAAGTTCAAGGTTTTCCAATTCCTTTTTGAGCTCTAAAATTTTATCTTCGAGTTTAGATATCTCAAGGCATTTCCCTTTAAGATCTTCCATTTTTTCTTCAGAAAGTTCATCTTTCTTGGAAGAAATATAAAACATTCGGCCAAGTTCCAAGAGCAACAAATTAAGTTTAGATTCAAAACCTGAAATTTCTTTTTTGATTTTAACCGATTCTACGATAGTTTGAGACTTTGCTTGAACAGTTCTCAATGTCTTTGAAACATTCTTTGAAAAATCATTAAAAATATCTGCCATATTAGCTCCTCCTTATCCTATTATTTAAGGTAACTTTGCTCCACAACTGCTACAGAATTTATTGCCCTTAAGATTTTTTGCCCCGCAATTTGGGCAGAATACGTAGTCTGATGAATTTATGCCCTCTGGTTTAGTAAGAGTTTCTGAGCTTACCTCAGAACTACTTTGTCCATAGGAACTTTTTAAGAAATATGCATTCAAAAAGATACAACCAATCGAAAGAAAAAGCGCAATGAAGAAAGCAGGCCTGAAACTAATTTTAATCATTGATTCCATTCCCATTCCAAATTCATCAGAAGAACCTGAAGATTTTAAACTGCTTTGGATCATACCGAGTAAGTGCAGCGGAAAGATTGTGAGAAGAGCGGATTCAATTGATGATAACCATACAAGTGTCCTGTCAATGATTTTATCACCATTAGTAAGGCCTGTTATAACTCCAATTACTGCAACTATTATAGCAAGAATAAGCCAAAAGTTTGGAGAGGATTTCGGTATTTCTGAACTATATTGCCCCATCATATTACTGTAATTGCCAACATAATTACCGCTAAGAGCTTGAAACCCTGTGGCAGTGGTTAAAGGCTGTCCTCCACAGGAAACCATTACCCACGGGAACGAAAACATAATGATAATAATTAGAAAAATCAAACTTGAAAGTTTTCTGTTCATAAATGCCTCCTATAATATTTTGTTCCCTAAATTTCCAGCACTCTCTCGTTAATGATGGTAAATAATCGCTATTGTTTGAGTTTTCCCATCCCACTGCACATCGCATCCAAGATTTTCGGCAATAAAGCGTAGAGGAAGCATAGTTCTGCCATTTATTAGCATAGGAGCTACTTTTGTATTTGTTGGGTCAATAAACTGATTAATTCCATTTACATTTGCGGTATTTTTACCTATCCAAAGTTCGATTGTATTGTTGTCTAAAATTATTGTAACTTTCCGTTCAGAATCGTTCCACTGCACAATTCCTCCAATTGCTTCGATAACTGCTCTTATAGGAAGCAGGGTTCTGCTATTAATAATCACAGGAGGGGAATCCAAAGTGTGTGAAAATCCATCAACTGTAAATGTTGAATCCCCTATACGTAGAACAATTTTAGTGTAAGGTATTCCTTGGATAAACTTATATATACCTCTTCCAGATACTCCTGCATAGAGAATTTGAGAATTTTTAGGATCTATTGCAATTGAATCAACTGAAGCTTGCCCTGGGATAATTCCTCCTGGAAGACCAGTGTTAATTGTCTTCCAACTCGCAGCTCCATTTGTTGATTTAATTACTCCATTCCATTTCTCATTTACATTAAATAAACCTGCACTTAAAGCTGCATAAATATTTAAAGTATTCTGAGGATCTATAGCAATATCATTGATTGGAAGAATTGTAAGCAAAGAATGATCGGTAAGCCCCGCTTGCATCCAGGTGTTTCCTCCATCGACTGATTTGTATATATCGTTTGTTCCAGTAACATAAATAGTTGAAGGATTTTTAGGATCAAGGGCAATATTTGCGATGCCACTAACAGGGTCTGAACTTAACCCTTTCCAGCTATCCCCACCATCACTAGTGTAATATAACCGACCAGATCCTGCATATACAACTGATGGCTCTTCAGGATCAATAACAACAGGGCCAACCCCCTGCTCCGCAAAGTAACTTAATCGCTCCCAGTTTTCTCCACCATCTCTTGATCTCCATATGCTATTATCCGTTCCTGCATATAATGTTTGATTCAAAGAGTCAAAAGCAATAGAATTAATCGGAAGAGAACTGAAAGAATTATGAGACCTTTTATCTAAAAGCAATTGAATCCAACTCCTTCCTCCATCTGTTGTTTTAAAAATACTTCCATAAGTTCCCGCAAAAACAACATTTGAGTTTTTGGAATCCATAATAAGGCAAGTAAAAGAAATACCTGTAATTATCTGGCTCCAATTTTTTCCTCCATCTATTGTTTTCCATACTCCACTATCTCCAGCAGTATATATTATTTTTGAATTAGTTGGGGCTATAACTATATCAGTTATCTTTACGCCAATTCCAGGGTTGTTGGTTAACAAAACCCATTCGCCTTCAGATGATTTCAGATTTTCTTTTCCTATAAAAGAGAATAAAATTGCTAAAATTGCTACTAAAGTAAAAATTTTTTTCACTTCAAACCTCCTTTTTTTGTTGTTTGTTACCAAATCGCTGACTCCTTAATATGATTTCTCATAAATCTCAACAATATTTTATTGCTTAGCAGAACAAACCATATCATTGGTAAATAAACAAACTACCTCAAAACTACTATCAATTTCATATTATCTTAGATTTTTTCCTAAATTGCGTAATTTGAAATTCTTTATTAACCACCTTGAAGCGTAATTTGAAATTCGCCAAGCGGGATAGCTAATGTGTCATAAGAATACTTCCATCCATCAATTGTCTTGCCATCTTTTGAAATTGTCCCCGAATAATATTTATAACTCCCATCAGGCTGACGCTCCAAAGAAAAAACACTATTATTAACCATTGAGCCTTGAATATAAGTATTTTTAGTCTGATTAGTGCCACTCAAAGTGAGTATCCCAGTACCATAGAATGTTAACATATTATCTTGTTGCAAATTAAAACTTACTCCTCCTTCTTCACCCAACATACCTGTCCAACGTCCAGACCATTTGCCAGATACTTTTGGAAAAGAAACGGGTTTAAAATTTTGTCTATTTTTGTTATCAACAATTTGTGATAAGATTACATTATTCCACTCACTAACTACCCACCCGATATTTCCTTTCTTATCCTTTACTTTAAAAGCCTTCGAGCATCCTGGAAATGAAAGATAAAGATTCGATGAATAAGTTTTAGTGTCTGTAGAAATATATTCAAGCAGATCTCCTGAATGAACTATAGATAATGTTTTCCAACAATTCTCTCCTTCTCTACACTCACCACCCAAAATTGCATATCCTGCAAGGCTTTTATCAAGTATTGGTAAAGATTCTGCCAAGATCAGTATCCACTGTCCCTGATTTTCGTTAGTTCCTACTGAAGTATTTGTCACTGTATAATATTTCATGTACTCCCCAGCACACCATCCCTGTGGCCCGCTATCCCATTTTACAGTCCACCATCTGTATCCGTCAGCAATTGCATAGTTACTCTTAATTGTTCCTATTTCACCTCTTTTGACAACAGTCTTAATTTTCCCATTAAGCGATGGGTCTTCACGGACATTTATATAATCTGTTGCTTGTATTCTATCACCGATCTTATATATTGTCTTATCCTTTATATTTGCTTCTTCCTTAGCTTTTTGTGCTTGCAGTGCTGAAAGAATCTGTTCTGCCAAAGAACCCTTTATAGATACATCATAGTAGAGGCGATATATTAAAAATATGGAAGACGCACTCTTTATATCGTTCGAAAGATCAGAAGAAACGAGTTTATTTTCAAGTGATTTTGTAATAAATTCACTGGCTAGTTTTACTGCATCAATAGTACCAGCTATAAAAGTAGCCTCTTTAACCCCAAATGAATCTAATAATTCTTTACCAATATTATCCCACAGGACATTTCCGATATTTTCAAGCTGATTAGAACTATGTGGAATAAGTGTTAAGTACCATTTGGCGAAAGGAAGGCCTCTGGTCCTACCTTCTTTATATTTATTTAGAAAAGCTGTAGCATCTTCATATGACCAAGAGTTTCTATCTTTCTTAAGAATGTTGTATGCCTCTTGATAGGCATCATAACCACCACGAGCAAAGCTTGATGCCTCTCTTCTAAAAACAATATTTAAAACACTAAATACCTTAAGCCAAGCTGAACTGTTTGATGTAGAAACTTTGCCAAGTATAGATAAACATTTCGAAACTTGCGAAGTTGCATCAGCAACAAAGTCTTTTGAAAATAAAGAAAACAATTCATCTTGAGTCCCGTTCCCTTCTCTTGATTTTATGGGAGCCAATGTTGTAGCAAGTAACTCCTCTGCACCTCCATAACCAATTAATTTTCCTACAAGCGCCGTGCTTATATTTACGATAATTTTAGTAATAGCTGTAACAGACTCATATAGATCTATTCTCCATATAATCGACTTAAGAAGGTTTATCTCGCTTT
>Ga0315282_10010499_pt1 | contig 14509 bp, 13 predicted proteins | sample YL17G07_20_MG_FD_203693 | JGI IMG/M metagenome (GOLD analysis project Ga0315282, IMG submission 203693) | Sediment microbial communities from Yellowstone Lake, YNP, Wyoming, USA - YL17G07_20 | ecosystem: Environmental > Aquatic > Freshwater > Lake > Sediment | place: USA: Wyoming | collected...
GGTAGTGGGTCAATTTGAAGTAGAGGCGGCTTTACGCCGCCATATGGCGAGGTAAACTCGCCGCTACAACATCAAATTGACCCACTACCCTGGCTCCTGACTCCTATAACTAAATGTAAGGTTTCATTATAATAGACGATTCTGCTATGAGCAAAACTAACGGCATTAAAGCGGCCATCCTGATCTTGATTCTGGGGGGAACGGCTTACTTGGCCGTGCGCTTACACCAATCGCGCCCCGTGGCCATTGGCGACAGCGCGCCGGATTTTTCCGTGCCCGCTCTGCCTTCGGGCTCGTTGGATTTGAAAAACTACCGTGGGCAAATCGTGGTGCTGAACCTCTGGGCCACGTGGTGCCCTCCTTGCGTGGAAGAAACGCCCAGCCTGGAACAGTTCGCGGAGAAAATGCGGGACCGGGGTGTGATCGTGCTGGGCGTAAGCGTCGACGAAGATCAAAAGGCGCTTCAGGATTTCATTCGGAAGAATCACATCTCCTATCCCGTAGGGCGCGATCCGAATCGCTCGCTCGCGGCCCGCTATGGCACGGTTCAATTTCCGGAAACGTACATATTGGACCGAGCCGGGAGGGTGGCGGAAAAAGTGGTGGGCGCCACCGACTGGGATGACCCCCGCCTCCAGGATTTCGTTCTGGACCTCGCGCGCGGCGGAAAACCTTAGTGCTGCGCTTAGAAAATGCCTTTACCTGTAGCGCCGACCTTTAGGTCGGCACTGTCCACTTCGTTGTCCTCACGGATTAGGGAATCTCATTGCGGGCGAAGCCTGCTTTGGCGGTCCCCTGTCAATCCCTAAGCGCTGATCCCCCGAACCGATCCGGCCTCTAGGGCGTCCATCACAATTCGCCAGAGGCTGATGACTTCCACCAGCACTTCTTCCTCCGGCACATTGACCTTTGCCTGGCGGTTAAACAGTTTGGCCTGATAGATAATCCCCGCGAGCGTTGCCGCCACCGCGGGGTCAACTTTCACCGCCGCTTTCGGTAACCAAGTTTTTTTCGCCATCCGCCCTCTCCTTTGTCCTTCCGTATGGCCGCGATTCTAACATAGGGACGCCGCAGATTTTGAGCGTTGGATCCTTGGTTTCGAGCATTTCGTTGGTGGATGACGGCTCTACGCTGGTGCAGTGCCGACCTGTTTTGTAGATCTGCAGCCCTCTGTTTTCAATAGGGGACGAACTGCTGCTACCGCCTTTCTGCTTCTGGCTCTTGCGTCACTGTCGTAATGAACGTAAGGCGGAAGGCGGTAGCTGCTGCTACCGCACTCCATGGCGGGCCAGTGCGCGCGCCAGAGCGATTTCAGACCGTGGGCGCCGCCCTGAGACCTTTTTCCTTCCGGCCGTAAGAAGTCGTGACGTTTTGTCCTAATCGACATATTGTAGCCTCCAGCCTCATTTTTCTCTTGACAAGAGAGATAGTCATGATATACTAGCCTCTGCGGTCAGCGCCTGTTGGCCGGCGTGCAAGGACGCGGACCTATTCAACGGGTCGGCGCAACCCATATTAGAACAGCAGACAGGTGCCGGGTGCTCGGTATTCGGTGCTGGGGAAAACCCCCTGAACCCAGTCCCTCGCCCCCAGAACTTTTGGAGGTTTCCATGTCATTGATAAAAAAACCGCACATGACGGAGAAGAAGTTAGCAGCGGTTCGGCGGATGCAAAAACTCTCGCACGGTCCGGTGACGCCGGAAGGCCGGGCGCGCATCCGCGACGCCAATTTGCGCCATGGGTTCTACTCCCAATCTGATGAGGTGGCGCTGCGCGCCTTGGGTGAAGACCCCGAGGAATTCCGCGAATTGCTGGAAGGGCTGCGGGATCAAAGCAGCGCCGCCGCGGCCTTGCAGAAGCGCCTGGGGGAGCATCTGGCGCGGTCCTTTTGGCGGATGAGGCGCGCCGACCGCATGCACGAGGGTTACGCTCTGCGGCAATCCAAGGAAGAGGACTCCACCCGCGAGGGCCGACTGCACATGCAGATGATGCGCCTGAAGATGATTTCGCGCAATTGGCAGTTGCTCGCCCAATCGGTCGCGTGTGAGCATTACATCACCACTCGCCCCGACCTCGAGATGATGAAGCATTTGCACAAGGACGGGGCAGCAAAAGAGATGAGTGAGGTCGCCCTGGCCCTCTTCTACCAACTGCGGGAGCCGGGCTTGCCGGGGCCGGGCGATCCGGCTTTTGAGGACATGGAGGAGGAAGCCAAGGCGCGCCGGGTCGTGGCGCAGGTTCGAGCGATTTTTGGTGTGAGCCCAGAGCCCCCAGCGGACGGTGCGCCGGCTTCACGCCAGCCGCAGGAAGGCCAGCAGGATGCTGGCGGTACCCAGGCGGAGGAGATCGATCCGCATTCCAAGATCACGGAGGAGCAATGGGAGGCCCGTGAGCCGGCGCGCCAACTTCTCGAGAATATCCTCACGCGGCAGGTCGAGATCATCGAGGCCCAGCACCACGACATGATGCGGCAATGTCTCGCGGGCCCTTCCCCCCAGGAACGCGCCGCGGAAATCGTGCCCACCCACCCCAACTCAAAGCTCATGCAGAGAATGGAAGACTCCAACTTCCGGCAGGTTGCGCGTATGACGAGCCTGCTCATCAGGATGAAACGCGTGGAGCGGCAGAGGGAAAATCCCAAGAAACCCGCTGCCTGAGACGATCTTATAGAAAACAAAAATGGTTAGAGGTTTTTGACGATGATCGGCCAAAAATCCATCCCTTTGAAATACAAGGACTTATTTCACTCTGAGGGGAGCTGGGAGGGCAAAAAAAGAGGGATCCCCGAAAATGAAGGTATTTCTTTAGATGTGTATGAAAACAAATGGCGAAAAATTTTACATTTCGGGCCTGAGAGGATGTGTATGAAATCAAAAGACTTATAGTTTTCCTCAGACGATGTTGATGAAAATAAAGGGAGATAGATGAAGGTGTCAGGGTTTGGGGTTAGGGCGGGACTCCGGAGCGGAGCGCTTTCTGCGTAAATCTCTTGTGCCATGGGCTACAATAGAACCGAGTTGGGGCATTCGAACATGATTGATCCCGTATGCGGCATGGACGTCACTCCGGAAGACGCGGCAGGCTCCTATCTGTACCAGGGCCAGCAATACTATTTTTGTAATGAATCTTGCCTGGAACGATTCCAAGCCAACCCCCAGGCTTTTCTCGCCCCGCCTTCCGGCCGGGTGGCGGAGCAGAGGGCGGATCCCGGCGCCATTTACACTTGCCCGATGGATCCGGAGGTCCGCCAGCGTGGCCCCGGCGCTTGCCCCACGTGCGGCATGGCGCTCGAACCTCTTGCCGTCACGCGGGAAGTAGAAACCAACCCGGAACTCCGCCTCATGGCACGGCGATTCTGGATCAGCCTGGCGCTCACAGCGCCGCTGATCGTCATTGCGATGTCAGCCATGCTGGGGGGGCAATCCGTCGGGCGCGCCATAGCCCCGAGGCTGCTTGCCTGGATGGAGTTTGCACTTGCGACTCCCGTGGTGCTCTGGGGCGGTTGGCCTTTTTTCCAGCGCGGCTGGGCATCTGTGGCCAACCGCAGCCCCAACATGTTCACGCTCATCGCCATGGGTACGGGCACAGCCTATTTCTATAGCATTCTCGCCACTGCCTTTCCCCAAATCTTCCCGCAATCTTTCCGGCTCTCCTCCGGAGAGGTCCCGGTGTATTTCGAGTCCGCCGCCACCATTACGACGCTGGTTCTTCTCGGGCAAGTGCTCGAGTTACGCGCGCGCAGCCGCACCAGCAGCGCGCTGAGAGCCTTGCTCGGGCTTGCACCCAAAACTGCCCGCCGGCTGCGCTCCGACGGCGGCGAGGATGATGTTCCTCTGGATCAAGTAAACCGCGGTGACCGCCTGCGCGTACGTCCCGGCGAGAAAATTCCTGTGGACGGAAGCGTGCTCGAAGGCACGAGCTCCGTGGATGAATCGATGGTGACGGGCGAACCTATTCCTGTGGAAAAAAGAGCTGGGGACCGCGTTACGGGCGGCACCGTGAACGGTACGGGAGGCTTCGTGATGCGCGCTGAGCGCGTGGGCAGTGAAACCCTGCTGGCGCAAATCGTGGCCATGGTCAGCGAAGCACAGCGTACCCGCGCGCCCATCCAGCACCTAGCGGACGTCGTGGCCTCCTATTTCGTCCCCGCCGTGGTGGGCATCGCGGCCCTTACTTTTGCCGCCTGGTCGATCTTCGGCCCGCAGCCCCGTTTTGTACATGGGATGATCAGCGCCGTTGCCGTCATGATCATCGCCTGCCCTTGCGCCTTGGGACTGGCCACGCCCATGTCCATCATGGTCGGCACGGGACGAGGAGCGACGGCGGGCGTGCTGATCCGTAACGCCGAGGCCCTCGAGATTCTCGCCAAAGTGGATACGTTGGTCATCGACAAAACCGGAACGCTGACGGAAGGCAAACCGCGCCTCGCCGCCATCCGACCCCAACCGGACTGGAGCGAATTGGATTTGTTACGCCTTGCCGCAAGCTTGGAGCGCGGCAGCGAACATCCCCTGGCCGACGCCATCGTCGCCGCCGCGGAAGATCGCTCTCTCGCCCTATCCCCGGTCAACGACTTCCGGTCCTTCACCGGCCAAGGCGTAACCGGCATGGTGGAGGGCAAGGCCGTCGCGCTCGGGAACGCTGCTCTTTTCGAGTCTCTTGCCATCGCCTCCGGCAGTTTGCGGCGGGAGGCGGAGGATTTGCGCGGCGATGGATCCACCGTCGTCTTCCTTGCCATCGATCACCGGCCCGCGGGAGTGCTGGCGGTGAAAGATCCCATCAAGGCTTCCACGCCTGAAGCCATTAGGCTTCTCCATCAAGAAGGCCTGCGCATCGTTATGCTCACGGGGGACAGCCGCAGCACCGCGGAAGCCGTGGCGCGCCAATTGGGAATCGATGCCTTTGAGGCAGAAGTGCAACCGGCGCGCAAGGGCGAGGCTGTGAAACAACTCCAATCGAAGGGCCGCATCGTGGCCATGGCGGGCGATGGCATCAACGATGCGCCGGCGCTCGCGCAAGCGCATGTCGGCATCGCCATGGGAACCGGCACGGATGTCGCCATGGAAAACGCCGGGATTACGTTGGTGAAAGGCGATCTGCGCGGCATCGTCCGGGCGCGCCGCTTGAGCCGGAGCACGCTGCGTAATATCCGGCAAAACCTTTTCTTTGCCTTCGTCTATAATGTGGTTACGATACCGGTAGCGGCAGGCGTGCTCTACCCGCTGCTGGGCTGGGGGCTGAGTCCTATGCTCGCGGCGGCGGCCATGACCTTTAGCTCGGTCTCAGTCATCAGCAATGCCCTGCGACTGCGCAATGTGGGGATTTGACGCGACGCCGAAGGCACCCCGACAATCGGGAGATCGGATGATCGGACGACCGGGTGAACAACGAGCAAGACCTATCGGCGAATCACCTGTTCACCAGATCACCCGATCACCGGATCACCCGATTTTGTGAGGTAAGCCCAATGACCTTCCTGAAAACTCGCTACAAGTTAAAGAAGGAACTAACTCCCAAGGATCTTGAGCATCTCGCTCGGCTCTCCACGGTTTACGGAATCCGCGGACTCTCCTTCGAAGGTCATGACTTGGTCATCGAATATGATGCGTCGAGCATCCACGAAGCGGAGGTGCTGGCGCACGTCCGCGGCATGGGCATTCCCGCCGAACCTTTGCAACCTATCCCTCCGGGCGGATTTGACCACACCGGCGAATTCCACGATTTCGCCTGGCCGACGCAGGGCCTCTCTCCGGCGAATCAGAAGGCGAAATGATGGCAACCAACTTTCCAGGCTTCTCCGCCGATTCGTTTCTTTTCTTCGAGGAGCTTGCCCAAAACAACCAGAAGGGGTGGTTCGACGCCAACCGCGCCCGCTACGACCAGCACGTCGTGGGAGCTTTTCGCGGGGTGCTGGAAACCCTCACCCCGGCCCTGTTGAAACTCAATCCACACTTCGAAGTTGGGGGCAAAACCAACGGCAACTTTTCGCGCATCAACCGCGACATCCGCTTCAGCAAAGACAAAAGCCCCTACAAATCGAATTTCTATCTCTACGTTTACGACGGCCGCCATGACCGTGGCCACGCGGGCCGCCTGTACGTGGGGCTCTCGGCGGATTGCCTGACGGTGGGCTTTTCCATCTACGGCAGTTGGCGTGGACCCAAGGCAGCCCTTGAAACCGTGTTTCGCAAGCGCGTTGCGGCACACCGCAAAACCTTTGAGACCCTTCTTGCGGGCGTTGTCCGGGCCCGGCGATACGAAACCTACTGGCACCGCGAGGAGAAAGGAGAGTGGGCACAACACCCGGGGTTGCCCCGCCGCGAGGAGGATTGGCAAACCCTCCACGCCTGGGTAGTACGGAAGGTCTTCCTGCCCAACTCGCGTGGGCTCGGAACTCCCGCCTTTGCCAGAGTCGTTGAGCGCATTTTTGCGGAACTCTACCCACTCTTCATTTTCTCTTCGGTTGTAACCCCCAAATGGGAAGCCGAGATCAAAAAGGCGCTCCAGCCATGACGCGTCGGAACGGGGGGGGAACCTGCCCTTAACGGCCGCCAGGTAGAGCCAGTAGGTTGTGGCCGCCTTGGGATTCATCGATGATCGCCTTCTGCACGTCGTCGAGGAACAGGTTTTGGTCCGCGATAATCCAATCCGCCTTTGGGCCGATGTAAATTGCCACCGGCTGCACCACAAATCCGTCGATACGGTGAGAGCGGATGGTGTTGGAGACGAATTTGAGGTCGCGCGTCTCACCCTCGATCCGGATGCCATAACCCGGCTCGCCGGGGCGACCGTTGTCCTCGAGGGTGTTCTCTTCGAAGGTGTTGCGGTTCGCAGCGTTGGCTGCCACTTCATCGCGAAAATAAATACCCGCGCGGCCATTCCCGCTCGAGGCGTTCCGAATGAAGATATTATCCGTATCCTTATGCCCTAATGAAATACCATCCCGGCCGTTGTTCCATGACTGGTTCCGCTCATAGCGCGCGTGCTGGACGCGCCAGCAGAGATAGAGGCCATCTCGGCCGTTGTCGTGCGCGCGGCAATCGCGCACGATGCTGCGCAACGCGCCCGTCCCCAGATGAATCCCCAGACCGGCGTTGCCTTCCGCCTCACAGTTATCCACCACCGGCTCTTCCACGAACTGGAGGCTGATGCCGTCGCCCGGGTAGTTGCGGGCCACGCAGTTACGAATCGTCATGCGCTGGGAATGAAAGAAGTAAATCGCGCCCGTCTGGCAGCCATCCAGAATGCCGCTGCCGGCGCGGCTGCCGTCCACACTCAGGTCCTCAACTTGCACGTCTTCCACATTGAATCCCGCGACGAGGGGGAACGTATTGAACACCTGCCCTTGGTTCGCAACCGAATAATCCATTTGCAGAAAACGATCGAAGCGGAGGGTGTTCCCCTCAATGCTAGCGATGGTGCGGACGCTGGGCGTCCAGCCCTCGGGACTGACCTTGTCGAGAATGGCAACGCCCATGCCGGGGGCAAAGCCGCTGGCGTTTTCCACCGTGGCGATCATCTCGCCATAGTCGGCGTCGAGCTTCAGCTTGCTCTGCACTCCCGGACCTTTCTTCAGCAGGGTTCTCTCCGGCCCTTCGCCGCGCAGCCGGATGTGGCTGGCCAGCCGCACAGAATTGGCGAGCAAATAAGTTCCGGCCTTGATCACCACCGTGCCGCCGCCTGCTGCCGCGACCCGATCAACGGCCTTCTGGATGGCAACATTATCCGTGCCAATGACGTCGGCGTCGGCAGGGCCTACCGTAACAGTCACCCCTGCCCCCTGGCCACACGCCCCGCGCGGCATAAGCAGCACGGCGAGCAAACCGAGGGCGAGCCCGAACCCCGCCGGAGGGATTGAAAATCTTCCAGATTTCCTTCGCATCGGAATTTTCCTGGCTGGCAGAGATTCGCTTCCAGAGCGAGCACGGTTCCAGCAGGCAACCCGGCCGACAGCACGCAGAGTTGCTGCACTATTCCCGCGTGATTATAATCTGCACGCATTCCTAACGCACCTGAGAACTGCTCTTGCAGTATCTTGTGCGGCCGCCCCCCTTGCGCTAATATATAACTCACTTCAGTTAGGGCAGCTCAGGAAAAATTTCGACGGAGGCCTGAACGGTCCAGGCATGCGACGTGCAACCTACCCAGCCCCCTTCGCAGTATTGAGCGCCGCCTTTCTCGCGTTCCTGATGATGATGATGGTGGTGGTGCGGACTCCTGCGGCCCAGAAGGATAAACCCCTTAACGAACGAGAAGTGCTTGAGCTGCTGGAGGGCGGCGTGCCGAGCGGCCGAGTCAGCGCGATTGTGAACGATCGTGGCATTGATTTCGATTTTACGTCCGCAATCGAGCAGAGGGTTCGCGACGCCGGAGGCGTCGACGACGTGGTCGCAGCATTAAGGCGGGCGTCGCAACGCCGCGCGGAATCAGAGCAGCCGCGCACGGGAGGGTTGGTCATCAGAACTACGCCCGGAGAGACGCAGATCTACTTGAACGATGAACTCAAGGGGATGACCAGCCCCGAGGGCGAAATCCGATTGCCGGATTTGAAACCTGGAAGCTATAACTTGCGGGTTTCTTTGCTGGGCTTTCAGAGCTACGAAAAGCCTATGACGGTTGCCGCCGGCCAGGAGCAAACGGTTTATGTCACCCTGCTACAAAAATCCCCGGTCGTCGCACCCAAGGATAATTCTGTTCCTACCCAGCAGCCGCCGCCCGTTGCAATCCCTTCTACAGGAATTCCCATTCCGGGAATAAAGGCTCCGGTCGTGCAGTTCTATGAGGGTCCGCACGACTTGACCTGGGATAAATCCCAGCGCGTCTATCGATACAGTTTCGACCGCTTTACCACGAGATCCATCTACTGGGAGATCGATCTGCACTTCCCCCCACCGGGACGACGAATCAATTTCCAGGTCGACGCCTTCTGGTACAAGTCCGACGGATCGGAAATGGCCCGGCAAACTCTTTCCGCTTACGTGCTTCCGGAGTGGGGAAGCTCCTGGCACACCCTCGGTTATGGGTTTGTTGAACCCGGACATTGGATTCCGGGCGGCTACCGGGTTGATTTCTATTTCAAAAACATACGCATCGCCAGCGGAACTTTCCGGATCGATTGACCGTCGCCCAGCGACGCGGTGAGCCCAGCTGCCAAAAGACTCATCCTAAGTCTCAGCGAAGAGACCTCCTTCCGGCCCTCCAAGGCCCCCGCCAAGCGGTACTTGTTCATCATCGGTTGTTACGATAGAATCAGCCTGAAGCAAGGTTGGCCCTTCCGTAAGACGGCTGAAAACGGGCTAATCGACGGCTTCGGTCCAAGCTCCGCGTTGCAATAACAGGGCGTCCTGCGGAACCACAGCAAGCGTGCCAAAGGCCGTTTTTCAGGAAGCAGCGCAAAGACCATGCCCCACACTCACGAGACCAATACTGGCAGTGCCGGTCGCAAGAAGAACCTGCTGCGCGGGTGCGCGATATTGCTCATGCTGGCGGCCCTGTTCTTAGCCGGGCCGATGGCCGCGCAAAAAGGCAAACCTCTCGCCGTCAAGGACGTGATGGATTTGCTGAATGGCAGCGTGCCGAGCTCAGAGATTGCCCGTGTGATCGCGGAAAACGGCATCAGCTTCCGCATGTCTGACGAGCTCGAGAGGCAATTTCGCGAGGCGGGGGCCGCGGATGAATTGATCGATGCCTTGAAGAAAGCCTCCAAGCCCGAGGAAACCGCGCCCCCCGCGCCCGCTGTGGGAACGCTCAAAATCCGGTCCCAGCCGGGCGAGGCGCAGGTCTACGTCAACGACGAACCCAAAGGGGTCACGAGTCCTGGGGGAGAACTGCGCTTGTCGGGATTGGCTCCCGGCACCTATCGCCTGCGCGTGGCTCTGGCGGGTTATAAAACCTGGGAGAACTCCATTAGTGTCACGGCGGGCGAAACGGTGACGGCGTTTGTGACCTTGGAAAAGCAAAACCTCACGCCCACCGTCGCGCTGAGCGCAGACCGGAGCTCGATTGAGTCGGGGCGGTCCGTCACCTTAACGTGGACTTCCCTTAACGCGACCGATGTGGATATCGAGCCGGGCGTTGGCAAAGTCGCGTTGGCAGGCTCCACCAACGTGTCACCGCGCGAGTCGACAACCTACACACTTACCGCCATCGGCCCCGGCGGGATCAAGACTGCCACGGCTTACGTGGGTGTAACCGCTCCGCCGCCCCCGCCCCCTCCGGTGGTTCGGCAGGTGGTCGGCAACCTGCCGGGTTTCCCCGTGCTGGGAGCGAGCTTCAAAGAGCTCAAATTTTTCGAATCCGGCCAGACCGCCCCTCCGTTGGGCGGGCGTACTTACTCGGCGCAGTTCAATCATCGCTCCAGCCGCTTTATCAATTGGGAACTCCACATAACGTGTCCCCCCGTGGCCTCGCGGGTCGACTTCACAATATTCGCAACTTGGTACTACCCGAATGGTGCAGTATTTGCCAATGAAACCATAAATACGTATGCGAACCCGGGTTGGACCGAGCCGGTGATCAATTCCGGCCGTGGCTGGCAACGCGCCGGGATGTGGAAGCGCGGCACGTACCGTGTCGTTTTATATGTGAACGGGAGTCGCATCGCGTTCGGCTCCTTCACGATCTTCTGAGCCCGCCCATTTTGAGCGTTCCGCAGCAGGAAGGGACCGGTTTGAAACCTCGGAACAAATCAGCGTCGATGCCGGGCCTAAGCTTCTTGCTGGCGACCCTCTGTTTTACCCTTTCGCCAGCCCTTGCGCCGGCGGCACAAACGGCAGGCACGCAGGGCGAGGATTTTGCCGCCGAAGCGAAACTCCTCTACCGCGTCGTAGCGTGCAGCGGCAATGCCACCTTACCGGCCCACCTCGACCCCCAAATCGTTGCTAAGCATTGCCGGTCGCTCAAGCCACAAATGGCGCGATATCGCCGCACGTACCTGGCGCGGGCCAAGCCTTTCCTGGCGGCCTTGCGTCCGAGCGATATGCCGGACACGGTGGTCTATCCCTTTGGCGGGGGCGACCTGCTGGCCGCCTTGACCACTTATCCCGAGGCCCGCCTGATTACAACCCTTTCCCTGGAACTTTCCGGAGATCCAAGGCGTATTGTACGGATGGACAATAAGCGCCTTGATCAGAGCCTCGACCTGATCGACCGCAACGTCAGCAGGCTGCTGGCCGCAAACGATAGCACCACCGAGACCCTGATGGATACCCAGCAGGGCGACCTGCCGGGGCAACTCTCTTATTTCCTGGTGGCGCTGGCAGTGCACGGATTCGAGCCCGTTTCGTTGCGCTATTTCCACGTGGAACCGGATGGCTCGCTGCACTATTACTCGGCGGCAGAGGTCCACCGCATGGAGACCCGCCGCGCCGCGGCGCGGCACGGGGAGTGGACCTCGCCGGATTTCTCCGAGGCCTTTGCCAACTCGGAACTGGTTTTCCGTGCGGTCAGCGGCGACGGTCCCCTGCGCATCCATCGCCACATTGGGGCGAACCTGCGCGATGATTCCCTGAAAAAGGACGGCCCCATCCTGCGCTATCTCCAAAGTCAGGGGCGCGTCGCGGCGATGACCAAAGCCGCCAGTTATTGTTTGTGGAATCCCCGCTTTTCCCGCATTCGTGATTACCTGCTCGCCAACATGGTCTTCATGATTTCCGACGACACGGGAATTCCCCCGGAGATTGCCCGGAAGGCGGGCTTTGTCCAGGAGACCTATGGCAGCTTCCAAGGCGCCATGTGCTTTGACGACTGTCCGAACGACGAGTACAGCAAGCAGTTTCGCGATTTGTGGGCTGGCCAGCCGCACCGCAAGATGGATTTCCGGTACGGCTACGTGGATTCGAAATGGTCTTGCCATTTGCTGGTCACCCGGCGCGCCTCCCGTCTGAATTAGAACGCCAAATGCTGGTGCCCTCCGTGTAGCGCCACTCGCTGGCCGCCCCAGTAGAACCATCCGCTGACATTTTCCGGCAGCACCACGTCGGCGCGGAAGCTCTTGTCGCGGCGTTCGTACGCCACGCGGATTTCTCCCTGCGGGTGCGGAAGCGTTGCTTTAAGTTCGTGGAGTCCGCCGAGGTGAGGGCGAATCTCCACCTGGCGAAACTCCGCCGCTGCCGGCTCAATTCCAGCGACGGTGGCCAGCAGATCAAAATTCGGGTGCGCGCTCCAGGCGTGGCAATCCGAGCGCGTGGGCTCAGGCTTCTCTGCCCAGGTGGTAAGTCCCAATGCCAGCATCTGCCGCCAAGGTCCCAAATGGTCGAGATACTGATTGCCGAACCCTACCTTCTTCATGGCGCGGAAAAGATAAAACCGGAAATAGTAAGTGGCCTGGGCGAGCGATGCGTCGCTGAGCACGGCCTTCATCAACGCCGCTTGATCCGCGCGCGGAACAGCATCCTCCAGGATGGCCAGGATGTTGGCGTGCTGCGAAAACTGCTGGCGCGCGGGCGTGTCAGCAATCAAATGCCGTGTAGGATCCCAGCAAGTCTTATAGACTGCCGCCGCGATTCGCGAGGCGAGGGCGCGGTCGTGCTCAGCCTGTTGCGCGCTGCCGAAAGCCGTCTCCAAATCGGCGGCAGCCCGTAATGCGGCGACAAACTGAAGGCTCAAAATCGAGGATTGTCCGTTCTCCTCCATTGGGGGGTCACCATCTTTGAAAGTGTCAGACCAGTCGACAAAGTTCCACCATTCCATCCGGCCCAGCAGGCCGGAAGGCGCCAAACGGTTTTCAAACCAGACCAAAACGTTCCGCGCGCCGGACAAATAACCCCGCAGGAATTCCGCGTCGCCGCGATACCACCAGAGGTCGTGCATCATATCGATCCAAAATAGCGAGAAGGGCGGGATGTACTGCGGCAGCCAGGAAGGGTACCGGCTCTGGGTCAGGCCTTCCGGGGTGCGTGATTCGTCCAGCGATTCGATGGCATCTTTCACCAGGCGGTCGTCGCCGGTCATGTAGAGGGAAATGAGCGCCTGGATGCGTGTATCGCCGCCGTATTGCAATTGTTCGTAATACGGGCAGTCCATATAGGTTTCGTGCGCGCAAAGCCGCGCCGTGCGCCATCCGACTTCCCACATCTTGGCAAGTTCGGGATCGTCGCTCTCAAACTGCGCGCGCATGGCGAATGGATACGCCGTAAAAACGCCGCGCAGGTCCTCGACCACCAGGGGCTCCGATTGCGTCGAGACATCCATCTGAAGATAGCGATACGTCCGCCACCAGAGGGAACGGAACAGCCGGTGCGCGCCTCCATCGGGAAGAAACTCATCGTGATATCCGAAGATTTCCCGGCCTTCGGTTTCGTTGCGGTTCCCCTTCCGGTGATCCTGGAAGAGGGCCTCCGCATAAGTCAGAGTGACTTCCGAACCACGGCCGCCGCTCACCGAAAGCTCCGGGTATGCCGTGGTCAGATGAGCCTGATCGAACAGCAAAGTCGCGTGCGAATTCGCGGGAATGGTAAGCGGTGAGTGGCCGCCGAGGAACTCGCTTGCCGCCTCCACTCCTTGGGAACGCACCAGGCGTGCAAGGCGCTCCGTGGTTTCCTCCATCAGCGGAATATTGCGGGGAATCAGGAACCAGCGCGATGGGGAGTCCTGCGCTCCGCGGGGTGCGGCCCGCGCGATGACCCGTGCGGGGATCCAGGCCGAGTCATCGTGGTCAGGCTTTTCCCAGCCCCAGGGGTAGCGGAAAGCGTCCACACGCTCACCGGGCCCGACCACAAAATAGCCGCCCATTCTTCGCGTATCGTAATGAATAGGTTCGACAGCCTCGTCCTTGAAAGCCTTCCAGGACGCGTCCGTGTTTACCGGCGCTTCGTCCGCGCCGTTGCCCTGGAGGACGAATCCGGTCTCGTTCATCATCTGCGCCATGGGAGCGAATTCGGCGTAGTTCCACACCACGGCCGCCAGCACGTTCTTTCCCGCCTGAAGCTGCGGCGCAATATCAAGCGTCTCGTAGCGCCAATGATTCAGATCGCCGCGCGCCGGCCCGGTGGCCACGCGCTGGCCATTCACAAAAAGCTCGTAGCGGTTGTCTCCACTCACCTCAATGACAAATCGCTTCGGCGCCACTGCCAGCGTGAAGGTTTTGCGAAAATGGAAAACGCCAAATGCGCGCGCGGGGCAGTCAGGATGCCGGATCCAGGCCGCCTTCCAGACCTGCGTCAGCAAATCGGCATTGATGGTCTGGGAGTTTGAGATGCTGCCCGGAAGACCCGCAAGCAGCACGATGAGAATGGAGGCAAAAATCGGTGGGCGAGAAAGCATGGCAAAGTGTTTCACCTCGCGAAAGTAAACCCACTGGTCGGTAGTGGTCGATTTGACGTCGAGGCGGCTTTACGCCGCCATTTGGCGAGGTAAACCCGCCGCTACGGCACCAAATTGACCCTCTACCCGCCGGTCGGCATGACGAGTCGGATGGACGGACTGTATTTATCACGCAGCGGACGGTTATTCAAGGGAACGGCAGGCGGCACTTCCGCCAGGCCGAGATGGCCCCATCGAGCGGTCGGAA
>Ga0315282_10010500_pt1 | contig 14509 bp, 14 predicted proteins | sample YL17G07_20_MG_FD_203693 | JGI IMG/M metagenome (GOLD analysis project Ga0315282, IMG submission 203693) | Sediment microbial communities from Yellowstone Lake, YNP, Wyoming, USA - YL17G07_20 | ecosystem: Environmental > Aquatic > Freshwater > Lake > Sediment | place: USA: Wyoming | collected...
AGCGGCCATTATATTTAGTTTCTTTTATAAGGACTTGTTCCATATCGCACCTCTCTTTTAATCTCGATATAATATTACCATCTAAGGCTTCATATAGCAAGGCCTTTTTGACACCTTTTTTGACACCCTTTAGTACTCGGTGTTAATTTCTTTTCTCCTATATCTACAAAAAGTTTATATTAAGACTACAACCCCGCCTTCTAAAAGGCCGCGCTATAATCGCACATAGTTACAGAAGCCGTGCATTGCAGGCACCAGACAGCGCTCAGAATCCTTCTCCTGGTATTAATAGGTAAAGCCATCCAAATCTTTAGCGCTTCATTAGATATTTTTTCCGTCATTTCAACCTCTTTACCTGCCTTTCTTGAACTATATCACAGTTTCTTCCTGTTTTTCGTTCCAAAATCTCAAACATTATTTTGCGCCGCTTTTTCAAAGGAACAGCGCCAGCATTATCTGCTAAATAGCGATAAGCATCACCTATGCGGCCATGACTGCCTCCAAGATTATAAATATCGCACCACACCCCGCCTTCACAATGAGACAAAGAGCATTCTTTGAAAATAGCGCAATCTCTGGTTTCATACCGCCTTGCCGCGTCTAATAGCTCCGGATTCGCTCCAATGCCGGTCTTCATTTTACCGGCGGCATCACGCATGGCTTTGCTGATCTCATATTTATATTCATCGCAGGACAAAACAAGTTCTGCATCCTTAACCATCCCTGCTTTCTTGAACAGTTTCGCAATAAGGTTTTTATGTTTTCTTGTGTATTTCATGACTCATGTTCCTTAATAAAATTATCCTAAATTCTACAATCATTCCTGCATTGTGGCGATTTCTCTTACCAATGATGCAACTTTTATTCCGCCTGCTTCTTTCCAAATAACTTATTGAAATATTTCAAAACCTCATCTAAATCAAACTCCTCATCCGTCCTGATCATCGGCGCAAGAGCATTCTTAATTGTTCTTTTTAATTCTTGTATTGCCGCATCAGACAACCCTAAATTGCGCGAATAGTCCCGCGTATACTTATCAAGCCGCAATTTTTCATTAACTATTTTCAAGAACTCAGGCCGCGAGAAATCAAATCCTGATTTAATAAAATGCCCCAAATCATAATAATCTCTTATTGCCGGCGTAAGGCGTGAAATCGAGGCCTTAAACTTCTCCGCGACGCTTTCTTCCAAAGATAACGCTAAAACAGAACCCTGCGGAAATAAATCTTTGCCCGTAAATGGATCTTGATAAAAATGCTTTACTGGCACAATCACTGGTGGTAAAAACGGAGGTTGTCGAAGGGATATTTCTAATTTTATAACTTCCTCGCGAACCGCGATGACAGAAGAATATCGGATGCTGAAAAGATATTGAGTTGAATTATTGAACCCCTTGCCCTTCGGATTATCGCTTGCAAGACTTAATAAAGATAGAAATGGCGGCATTTTTTCTCTAACAGGCGTTATAGCTTTTGATCGCTGGCTCCGCGTCGCAAGGTTCACGCCGGTTCGATATGAAAAATCCAGATCTTCGCTTAACCTGTGATAATTTAAATAGACTTTATTTAGCAATGTTCCGCCTTTGAAGATAATATCGCGGCTCAAATGTTCATTGACCGCGTTGAGGATTCTTGTCAGGTGATAATCTTTCTCAATTATAGATGGGAGAAATCCCTGTTCATCCGCAAGGTAATAAATGATATCTTTTAATTTATCCTTATCCATTAAGAATGACCTTCCAGTCTTTATTCACCTTCCCTTTTCTTGATTTGATAAACGGATTGAAGACAACATAGCTATTTTGCTTGCCAATGGAATTCTTCAACCTGTTCACATCTTCCGTTGGGGCTCCTATTCGCTCAAGCATCATCCCTGCGCGTTTCCGCACCGAGATAACAGGAAATCGAACCAAATACCGAATGAATTTCTGAATATCTATTTTATTCAGTTGTTCACTTAAAACTGTTTGAACATTCTCCCAGGAGCCAATCGGATTAGAAATAAAGTCAACTAGTGTGCGCTCCTTATCGCTAATAAACACATCCTCTTCTCCAATTCTTACTTTTTTTAACCCATACATTTTTTGAGGAGATATTTGAATAGCTGCGTATGTATTTTGTCCAATCTTTCGCTTCCATTCCTTCTGGGTATTTAAAACAAAAACTGCCTGGGGAATTTGTTCAGTAAACCCCCAATAGTTATACATCGAACTGTAGCCGATATAATAAGGAATATTTCCCATCCACAACGATGCGACCACAAGCTCGCTTGGCATCCAGCGTTGATTCGGCGCTTTTAAGGGCACAACCAGATAACGGCCTCTTCGTAACTGAATAAGGCGGTTTCTTTGCGCTAAGGCAGCTAACATTGCCGTTGCTTTTCTATAACTGCCTAATGCCTTAACCGCGTATTCCGTAGTGATAACTTTCTGCTTCTCGAATTCTGACCGGGACAGCAAATAAACTGCATCTTTTGATAACCCTGAATATCCTTTTTGGCGCATTGTATTATTCCCTCTTATTTCAAGTTCAAATGGAATTACTAGGAACAGATACAATATACTACTACGCCCACTTCCATGTCAATGATTTTTTAATTATTTTTATGTTGCTGCTTCTTAAAGAATTATTGTAGTAATATTGTAGGAACTGATGGGTAAATCTGGTAAGACGCAGCTAACTCTGGTAAGATCTAGAAAGAAGCGGTAATTCCCATAAAATCAACAACTTACGCCTTAATATGCCGTACTATTTAGGGTTACATGAAAACCCCTGAATAAACTCCCTCCTTCCGCACCAACTCATGCAGTAAGGAGGCTGGAAGTTTCTAATAATTGCTCGCTCCATTTCTTGGCAATACTTTGTAATCCCTCTATCTCACTAAATTTTAATAACCTAAGTTGCCATAAAGCCAGCGCTATTTGTATCTCAGAAAGCACCGCCTGAACTTCAAAAGATGCCTCTGGAGCTGTCCATTCGATAAAAAACTTACTTTCTTCCACAATATCTTTTATAGCATTTCTATCGGAAAAACTAGATATACGCATCAAATCGCTTGCCAGATGTCCAATCCTCATATTAAATGACTCCCTTAGATATCGTTCTTTGATCCTGCCTATGTTCTTCATATGTCTAATTTTTCTCTGACTATCTTTTCTATTCTCTGTCGAATCTTATCATCCTGTATAGTCATCGAACGGTTATTCTGTCTGGGTCGGATATTTATCAATGCCTCAAATTGTACTTCTTCTGTATCAGGAATCCAGTCCGCTCCCCATATATCTTGTTGTTTACTGCCATCATCTATCAATATAGCTTCGCAATCAGCATGAAGTACACCACCTCCTGCCAAAACCTCTCTTTTAATATCAACAGCTAGTTTGATATAAGAGTTAAGCGTATCAAGCATTTCCTTAATTTGCGCTGTTGTAGCTTTTTTCTTTATCAAATGAATCTGCATGGGTTGTAGTATAGCATAAAAATATTATCTTTAAAACAAAAATCTAGAGAGATTCCTGGCACGCTTTTGGCACGCAAAGTGTTAAAAACCTGTCCAAAATACTTATGTAACTGGAGGCAACTGAACGAAATTGAAGGCTATTTAACATTAGCATTTATTAGGGTTAAAGAATGTCTGATATTATTGCTTTTCTAAAGAGAATTTCTTTTGAGAATAATTAACTGTAAGGACGAAATTACTCAAAAAACTTTTTACTCCTAAGAGCGGGACATAAAGGTTTGGCATGAAATCTATAAGGGTTTCTTTAATAGTAATATCAGATATCTCAATTCTAACTGTATGAGAATACGCCATAGTTTTCCCATTGCCAGTATTTATTTCCTTAGCTGTGCCTGCCTGAAGATTATGACCCAGGATTGCAGCATAAGACGCTGGCAAAGCACACTCGTCCGCTCCTGTGTCAATTAACCCTAAGACTTTCACTTTCTTGTTGGAATGTGGATTAACTATGGTAACAGGTAACCACGGTCTTGAAATATCGTCAGAACTTAGCTTAGTAAAAGGGATATTCGAGAGTTCCATTTAGTATATCTGGACCATGTCTTTGGCAGGGATAAAAAGTATCACAGGATTAGAATATCCTTGCTTTACTGCTTTATCATATGCTTCCTTAGGATCCTTACTATCAGCAATAACAGTGCTATCGCCAAAATCCTTTATTACTACGTAGCGGCCATTATATTTAGTTTCTTTTATAAGGACTTGTTCCATATCGCACCTCTCTTTTAATCTCGATATAATATTACCATCCAAGGCTTCATATAGCAAGGCCTTTTTTTAGCTATCTCTGGCACGCTTTTGGCACGCAAAGTATCAAAAACCTGTCCAAAATGCTTGTCCAAATCATCCCTCCTTCCGTACCATTTAGTAGTATGAGGAATACCATTGAATAAAGTCTTTATCTCCTGTTCTATTGTATAGTACAGTTATCGTTCTTCATCATTCTCAATCTCATCCTCGCATGGCGGATACTGTAACGGCGCCTCTCCTATATTCTCCAATATTACTGGTTTTAAGTCCCATTTTTCTGCGTTTTTTATTTCCTTTAATTCCACCGCGAAATACCAGCACTCTCCGTAATCAAAAAGAAAAAGTTTCTTCTCTCCTATGTTCTTGAATGCCTGCCGGATTTTCGTCTTTTTAGGGTGAATTCTGGGTCCCCGGAATTTTCCCCCGTGGTAGTCATTATATCCAATTATAATCCTTCTCTTGTTTGCCTATTATCAGAAACGCCGCGTATTATATTATCAAGAGCAAACAAAGTTTTATTTGTCTTTAATGAATTTATAACTGGATTTGGCTTATTCTCAAAATATCTGTAACGAATTTCCTGAAGAAGATCCTTATATTTATCCTCACTATTAACATAAAGTTCATAAAGTCGCTTCGATAAAAATATGCTAGCAGAATAAAAAGGATCTTTTCCTAAGATACCGAAATCTTCTTCCGCATTGCTTGTTTCGCTATAAGTCTTATATGCTTTTAAATATTCTTTAGCTGCTGAAGGAGTTATGTTTGGTATCTTATCACCCAAAAGGATTCTAATTGCTTCTTCCTTTTGTTCTTTCATAGTCATTACTATAGCTACGATTAAACGCTTTTTATCAGGCGTAAGCATAGATTCTTTTCTTGTACGTTCCTTATAAATTCTATCTGCTTTTTCTACTGCAGAATTTAATCTTTGTAGAGCCAACATTGGCACATCACCTTTTTCACAAAAAATCTTATAATATGGACTTTCTATATCCCAATCTCTATCACTTACTTTAACTCTAATAGTAAAACTATACAATGTACCGACTTTTAATCTTTCGTCTAGTTTTGGTACTTTTAACCTTAAACTCTCCCTATTACCAGCAAAAGCTAGTATCCTACCTTCTTCATCCATAACGCCATTAACTACACCACCCTTACCTTCACATATCAGAACATCTTCAAAAGACTTGGAGGATATTTTAATAATGTTGTCTTTAATAATCTTTTGTTCCAGAGATATCCTTTCCTTTCTTTCGCGCTCAATTTCTATTAATATCTTTTTATTATATATTTCTCTCTTCTTAGGTTTACTAAGAGTTCCGTAGGCTTCTTGAATAACTTGAAATGCTCCAGTACTTGCTTTACCGCTTACTTTTTCTTTATCAGGATGATATATCTTAACTAATATCCGATATGCTTTTCTAATAACATCGCCAGAGGTTTCTTCAATTGCTCTTTTAATATCATCCTCAGAGGCGTTTTTACTTATCAATCCTAATATCAGGTAATAATTTAGCCCATCGAACGGCTGAGCGCTCTCTTCAACTTTAACCTTAAAAGCCTCTTCTTGTTGCTGGCCACCAAAAAAAAGAGGAGCTCTTAAGGATTGGCGAGAATCTAAGGCGCTATAAACACTGCCCTCTCCAATAAAACCTATCAAAATTATAATATAAATTATCTTCTTAAATCTGCCTAAAAGCATTTGTTTCTCCGTTTACATTTTACAGCATACAGAACAGGGTCATGTCTTCACACTTTACACTTAATTATTTCTGCTTCCAATTCTAAGAGGAGCTTCGCTATGCCTTTATTCTTTCCCCTTCTCATCTCTACGCGTCTCCATACCTGACTCACACCAGTATATTTTATTCCGCCATAAAAACTTGCTATTTCATTAAGCGTCTTTTGTGTATATTTACGCGAAAGATAGATTGACAGGCTACGTCTGAACCTTTTATCATTAGTAACGCGTTTCTCTACTATAGATTTGATGCGCTCCATCGAGGGTTCTATCCTTGTTTTAAACTCCTTTAAGATCGGAATCTCCGGCTCTTCCCTCTTCGGATCAATGAATTTTTCTTTTATATATGTAAAAAAATCACCACTGCCTATCAAAAATCCATTCCTGGTATTTTGGCTTATAATCTCTTTTTCTTTGCCGATATTTCTTATAACAAATTGCTTATATAAATTTTTTGCTTTTGATGCTTTTTTATCAAACATTGAAAGGATAAGGCCGGTATTAAGCCATTTCGGTGTTTCTAGATTTGACACAAATGCGTTGTAACTGGAATAGATATATTCTTCCGGGAATTTCACAATGCCAGCTCTGACAGGATTTAAATGTATATAGCATGATAGATAGTGAAGATATTCATCTTGCTCTACAAGCATTGCTTTGAATCTACCCTGATATAGCGGTCCTGCCCGCTTATGCCTCGAGTTAAAATATGCGGCATATCCGGTATTAATATAATGCATAATCTTACTTAAGGGCGCATCCGAAGTCTCAACAATCAAGTGGTAGTGATTATCCATAAGGATGTATGAATGAAAAACCGCCCTACATGAGATATTGGCGGCATTAAGGTAAAATAGAAATCTATCCTTGTCCTTATCTGAGGCAAAGATGTTTTTTCTTTCAATGCCTCTCTGGATTACATGATAAAAAGCGCCTGAAAATTCTATTCTTAATTGACGGGCCATAGAAGGAAGGTATCATAAAAAATAGTAACTGTCAAGTGTAAAGACCTGACCCCTGTTAAGACCCCTTTTAGAAAATTTGTGCGTAAAATTGGGAAGGAAGTAGTGGAGCCTTAAGGCTCCACTACCACTACTACTTATATCTTACTTCTTATGTCCCTAAGTTCTTTTAAAATATTAGCTAGAGGTTCGGTGTCTTCTTCTTTTATCCTTGGGGAATCTTTTGGTTTATCTGGATGTGCTTTTTTAAGCATTATACTAATTAATTCGATAAATACTGGGAAAGTCATTTCCTTCCATTTATTCAATTCTTCTTTACTACTCTGACTCAATATTTCTATATTTGCTTGAATAGTTGAAAGTCTCTCATCATAACCATTAAGCAAAAGAAACGCATAGAGCGTATCTGGCCCTTTTTTAATTTTTTCATATTCCATATAATTTTCCCAAATCTTGTCATATTGTTTTAGAAAATCATCTTTATCTTTTTTATTATTCAGGATATCATTATATACGATATCAGCAAGTTTTATAGCATTTGGATATAAAAACGTATTAATGTTATCTTTAAGATCAAAATCTTCATACAAATCATCTCCACCAAATAGCCATTCAAGCATGGCGGAAATAATCGGTTTCATAAGAGGGTCAATAGTATCATTGCAATGCATAAGATATATCTTTTTAATCCCTTCCAGCATCTTTCCCTCATCACCAGATAACATCCCATCTAATATATCCCTGAAATCCTGATTATCAAAAATACTTATAGTCTTCTGCAGAAGATATCTAAATTTGCCGCATAAAATCAGATTGGCATCCTTTCCAAATGCTATTTTATGCTCGTTTATTAAATTAACCCAATCAGAAAGTCCAATTTGTTCACCCTTAAAAATCCTAACTTGTTCATTCAGTGCGGAATAATTCACCCCTTTCCACTTAGGATCTGATAATCTTTCAGTAAAATAATCTATAAAACCATTATTTCTGCATATAATCCCGCCTATAGCTAATTCTTCATATAAATTAATTTGGCTTTTTAAAGCAGCAATAACTTCATCCAAACTCCTTATTAGAATATCGATTTCTTTTGTATCTCCTTTTGATAAAGAATCTATATTATTACTCAAAAATCCTCGCAATAAATAAAGACTGTATACTAAGCTATAATCGCCGCTGCCTCCAATATCCCGTATAAGATAATTAACTCCTAAGCGCCTGACCTTTTCATCTATCCCAAAAAGCGCCACTTCAAGCATATTTTGATAAGCAAAATATTCTAAAGGTGAATTTTGAGATAAATAACCGGCAGCAGCTAATCTAAGCTTTTCAGAAGGACTGTTCTTCGCTACAAAACTAAAAAATCTATTTACCTCAGGATGCAAGACTGTGCTAATAGTTTCAAGGCCTTCCCAAATACCTTTTTCTTTCTTTTTTGCATTATAATCCTTAATGACTGGTGCTATTAATGCTCTGGATATCAAATCAAACACCAGGTTAGCTGCTTTAATCTTATTATCGCTTATATTATCCTCAAAGGAATCGCTAAGTTTAAATATATCTTCAATTCGTTGAGCAACATTAAATATCAGCGCAGGTTCAGCAAATTCCCATTCTTTTATTTCTTCTAATATTTCACCTATACGTTCACTATCATGAGTATTAACGCTCGCCGCTAATAAATTTAATTTTGCAGAAATATCTCTTTCTTGTATCTTTTTAGTGCCACAAAATACAGGATGATACTCAGGATAATCTCTCCCTATAACTTCTTCTTCTGAAGGATCCATTAGTATCTTTAAAATCTTTATAATCTCCACATTTTTTGTTTCTTCCTTATTCTTATTTACCATAAAAAGCACTGTTATTATAAACCCATCTACCACTCCAAAAGCCAACATAACAGTGCTTATCACTCCCCATGCATTATACAGCCACTGTAAAAGCGTTTCACTATATGCATAATGCACTATAGTCAATTTATGTTCCTTCAAAATCACCTCTGAAAAATACATAGCCCCAGATAAAATCAATGATAAATCCATCAACCAAATATTCCTATCTCTGTAATAAGGCGTTTTTCTGTATCTTATATTTACACCTTCTTCATCTTCTTTCCCAAACTTAAACAAATTCTTAAATCTCTGCCAACTGCTTATTTCGTGTTTTTGGCTTGTTTTCCCGCCTTCCTTAGCCTTATGATAAGTTACAGCCATTTTATTAATATCTTTTGCTTGATTTAATATTTCCTTTTGTTGCTTTATATCCAGAGGCCTATGTTCATGAAGATTCATAAATAGTGCCTTTAGTTTATCATTAACACCAGGAACTTCTGTTAAAACTTCAATAATTTTCGAAGGATTATTTAAAAGGCTGATTTCAGTTGCAGAGTCTTCAAATCTGGCAGGAAAACCTATCCCAGAGCTACCTTCAAGTGGTTTTCTAAGGCTGGCTATATCTTGACTATTTATCCCATATGCTACATTATTTATCATAAAAATGGAAATTATGGAGAAAACTAAGAGCTTTAGAATAATATATTTTTTAAAATTATATTGAATTGTCAGCATGATATTCATCTCTTTTTTTAGGTTAGGGATTTTTGATAATTTAATTATTATATAATTAAAAAGGCTATTTGTCAACTTATTTATAATGTGTTTAATTAATTGAATTCATTGTATTAATGGCATAATAAAGCCGTAATCGCACCTAATTTAACGGCCACTCGGGGACAGGTTCTTTGTAAAGTTAGTAATTAGATATTTATCACTTCTCTTTGCTTATAAGATCAAGAACATGATGAGCTTTTATATAATTAGGGTCTATTTTAATAGCTTCCTTAAACTCACGAATAGCTTTTTCAGGCAATCTTTTTTTATAATAAACCATGCCTAGGTTATAGCGCGCTTCTGAATATGAAGCATTCAACTCTATTGCCCGCCTAAAGTTAAACAAAGCCTTATCCCATAACCCTTGCTTATAGCATACAGCCCCGATATTAAAATAATATTCTGCGCAATCTGGATTCAATAATAACGCTTTATTGTACATAAACAATGCCTGATTATATAATTTTTTAGCGTAAAATACATTACCCATGCCGCTATAGGCAGAAGGCGCATGTTTATAATTCAGGTAAATGCTCTTTTTATAAGCCTCTAAAGAATTATCATATTGCCCTTTCTCAAAATAAACATTCCCAAGAGAGATATAATCCTGAGAGAAATCAGGCCTTATAAGCTCTTTGTTTACAAGAAAGAATAATGCCCCGGCAATAATCGCATAGAAAAATAAATGCATGTATCTTCTTTTTCTTGCCTGATCAAATGCCCAATATATTCCATAAGACGCAAATAATATAAAAAACTGAACTACAGGCAGGCGGTATCGCGAGATAACAAAAAAGATAATGATAGATATCGAATAAGACAAAGTAATGAGGTATACAAGAGACGGTTTTCTAAAATCCTTAAGAGCTAACACCATCCCTATTAAATACAACGGAGCAATAAAACCAAAACCCAGCATCTTAAGTAAACCAGAATATCTTTTAAAAAAATAGATGCTGCTGTCATTATCTGGCGCTTCATACCTGCTGAAAAAGAAATAATAACTTTTCTTAAATAATAACTTTAAAAACTCTAGAGGCTGAGCCCTGATAAATTTAAACCCTTCTTCAAACCAAAACTCGGATGATTGTAAATAGCTAAGGTTATGTCCTGTAAGCCTGCTCGCCTCTCGCCTGAAATCTTCATGCTCGCGGAAAGGGGTTGGATTGACAAATAAAGGCTGTTTATTACGGCCGTCTGCCTCAGGATTATTGCCAATATAAAAATTTTCACCGCCTTGATACGAAACCAGGACAAATTCCCTGGTTATCAAAAAATTTTTAATGGTTACCGGCACAATAATAGCAGCTATCCCTAAAATAAAGGCTAAAATAAATATAACCGCTTTCTTCTTCTCTTTAAATACCGCAAAAATCCAAACTAAAATAACCAGCGGTAAAATATTTGCGCGTATAAAAACCGATAAACCCCATAATAATCCTGAAAAAAAGAAAGTTTTAAAATTAGGCTTTCCCACAGCATATAACAACACTAGAACCGCTAAACTGATTAAAAATAAAGCTAGCGAATCAGGCGACAATATGCCTTCATGAAAAATAAATATGCCGTATACCGACATTATCAAAGCAGCGATGATTCCCACTGCCCTATTAAATACCTTCCCCCCGATTAAATATATAATCACGCAGCTGAAAGCGCCTGCGATATGCTGAATCAGCGCTGTTAAAAAAAGATTATGCCCAAAAATCTTGTAAGCCGCTGCAAGAAAATAAAGGTAAAGCGGACTGCCGCAAAAAATACTGCTGTCTACCCAGCCAATCTTAAGCAGCTTTCTTGCCCACACATCATAATACAAAGAATCCAACTGCAGGCAACCAAAAAAAGGGCTGTTTTTTATTTGATTCAGGTATAAAATCCGGATTATAAAAGCAAATATAAAAATCCCAAAAACAATATATTTTTCTCTAAAGCTATGCGGCCATGCAATATCTTTAATCTTTTTCATATTTATCCTAATTAAATTATAGCAAATCAATAAATCTTATGCTATAAATAATAAAAGTACTCTCGTGTTCCAAAAATATACCAAAACTTGGCACATAAAGTATCAAAATATTCTCTTTTTTAGCCTTATAATAGATGGATTGACAAAAGAAACATTACTATGCTATATTTAATCTATAAATAATGCCGGGGTGGCGGAATTGGCTGACGCGCACGACTCAAAATCGTGTGAGGCAACCCCTCGTGTGGGTTCAACTCCCACCCCCGGCACCAAAAATGCCTATAAAATGGTCTCCTGTTCTTGCCTATATTATAGGGTTAATAACAAATGACGGATCTCTTTCCAAAGATAAAAGGCATATTATTTTCACTTCTTCCGATCTCCAGTTAATAAAAACTTTCAGGAAATGTTTGGGTTTAGAAAATGGAGCCCACCCGGGCTAAAGCCCGGGATTCCTTGGGCGGAATACTGAGCGGCCATTGCTCATCCGCACCCTGAAGGGTGTGGTTTTCTGGCCGCGAATGTATAAAATCACACTAAATCCTTTTGGACAATATGCTAAAAAACAATCTTATAAAATACAATTTTCAAATACTGGTTTTTACAAATGGCTATTAAAAATAGGCTTATCTACAGATAAGACTTATAAAATAGGCTTATTAGAAATACCTGATAAATATTTTTCAGATTTTATCAGAGGGCACATAGACGGTGACGGATCAATATTTAGATATAAAGATTCTCATAACAGATATAAAGGAAGAACCTATAATTACAATAGATTATATATTACATTACGTTCTTCCAGCAAATCGCATTTAACATGGATACGTAATAAATTAGGGTCTTTCTTGAGCATTAAAGGAAGTCTATCTGGCTGGAAACAAAAAGAAAGAACTATAAAATTATGGAGTTTGAGATTTTGTAAAAAAGATTCTATTAAACTTCTACCATGGTTATACTATAAAAGAAATTTACCTTGCTTGAAACGTAAATATAAAATAGCAAAAATTTTTATTAAGAACTAGCTAAATTCCCCATTTTTCTGAATTTTTCGTAGCGGAGTTTGAGAAGTTCGTCTTTAGGAATTATCTTTAATTCTTTTAAGGCTTTCTTTATAACCTTTTTTATATTCTGGGCTGCTTTTTCAGGGTCGCGGTGGGCCCCGCCAAGCGGCTCCGGAATTTCTTCGTCTATAAGGCCTAAACTCAATAAATCTTTTGCGGTAAGCTTTAATACCTCTGCTGCCTCAGGCGCTTTCAACCTGTCTTTCCAGAGTATCGCAGCGCATCCTTCAGGAGATATTACAGAATAATACGCATTCTCCATTACGTAAACTCTATCGCCTACGCCTATCCCAAGCGCCCCTCCACTGCCGCCTTCTCCTATTACAACAACAATGATAGGAACTTTTAAAAGCATCATCTCTCTTAAATTATAAGCGATTGAATTTGCCTGCCCGCGTTCTTCCGCGCCTATTCCGGGATATGCGCCTGGGGTATCAATAAAAGTGACTATCGGTATATCAAATTTATTAGCAAGCTCCATTATTCTCATTGCCTTTCGATACCCTTCCGGATGCGCACTGCCAAAACTTCTCAAAATATTCTCTTTTGTATCCCTTCCTTTTTGATGCCCCAATACAAGCACCTTTTCCCCGTCAATCTTGGCAAAACCTCCTATCATGGCTTTGTCATCGCTGAACATCCTGTCGCCATGCACCTCAACAAAATCCATCATTGCCATATTTATATAATCCATAGTATACGGCCTTTTGGGATGCCTGGCTATCTGGACCCTTTGCCACGGAGTAAGTGACTCAAACACTTCTTTTTTCAATTTCTCAAGCCTTGTCTCAAGAGTCTTGATCTCCTCTTCAAGGTCAATACTGCCGTCCAAAGCAAGAGATTTTAGCTCGTTTATCTTGCGCTCCAATTCTAATATAGGCCTTTCAAAATCCAACACTATGCTGGACATGTAGCCCCCTTATTTTCTTACGTTTATGGGCGAAATCCGCCGTAGCTCATCATAAATAACTTAAATGTATCTCCTAAGAGCGAAGGCGGATAGATAAACCTTCTTTTAATCCACTATCGTAACTTCTGTACCAATAGGAATTATTTTGTAAAGCTCTTCTACTTCAGTATTGATCATCCTCACGCATCCCTTTGTAGCCTGTTGTCCTATCTTTCCCGGAGAAGTTGTGCCATGAATGCCGTAACCTGCCAGGTTAAACCCCATCCATCTTGAACCAAGCACATTATCAGGGCTTTCCGCAGGCACTATTGCCTTTTCTGTATACCATGCAGGGTCTATAATTTTATTGACTATCTTAAAATTTCCCGCAGGAGTACAGTTATTTTCTCCCGTTGAAATACGGTAAACTTTCACAATATCATTATCGCTAAGGAGCGTTAATATATTCTGAGATTTATCAACCAATATTTTATACTTTGCTTTTGAAATTTTCAATTTCGCCCCGGCTCTTATATTTTCGCTATTTAGAGAATTTGCAATTTTTATAAGATCGACTGTTGTGCCGAATTTTTTTGCAATATTTATAAGTGTATCGCCAGGTTCCACTTCATAAAGCGCATCTTTATTAGTTATGGCCTTGGAAAAAAGAATAGCTATGTTAAGCTTGCCTGCCTTATCCTGGACCTCTGATATATTCTCTACATTCTGATATTTTTTCAGGATAAGCTGGTATATGTCCCGCGCCTTTACCATATCATTTTTACTTTCATAAGAACCAGCTAGAGTAAAATACATTTTTCCAATGGATTTCGCGTCAGGATTCTTCTCTGCTATCTGATCTATGCTGGCTCTTGCCTCATCCAGCTTGCCGTCTTTGATAAGTGCATCTGTGGGCTTTGTATCTATACTATTACCTAAATTCTTCATGCCAAATATAACTAAAACTAATAATCCAGCCACAACAATCCCTATCCCA
>Ga0315282_10010501_pt1 | contig 14506 bp, 13 predicted proteins | sample YL17G07_20_MG_FD_203693 | JGI IMG/M metagenome (GOLD analysis project Ga0315282, IMG submission 203693) | Sediment microbial communities from Yellowstone Lake, YNP, Wyoming, USA - YL17G07_20 | ecosystem: Environmental > Aquatic > Freshwater > Lake > Sediment | place: USA: Wyoming | collected...
TCCTTGAATGCCCCGAACGCACTCTCGACGGCCCAACGGTCCCCATAACAATTGGCCCTTGACCAAGCGTCCTGGCCTCCAAGCCTGTCCCGTTCTCTCACGCATTTTGCCCTTAGCATACGATGTCCTCGGAATTTTGGGACGGCATCCGTTCTCATCCGGATGCCTGGTTCTATACCTCGTTTATCAATGATGAACCGCATCTCGATTTACTTTCACTCCTCCAGTTCGATTTTTACTTTCACTTTCACTGGACCACCCTTAAACCTTATATATTACCGTGGACAAAGAGAATCTAATGGTCGAACGATATGTGGTCAAGGCGGTAATGTTCCGTCTCAAGGACCGCGTGCATGACATTGCGCTTCCTGACGAGCTCATCTGGCTAATGAAGACCTTCCGCCTAATGGTCAACGAGGCCATCAGGGCAGGCCTGCAACTCGGGCTCACATCCCGATACGCGATCTGCAAGGCCGTCTACAAGGGGTTCAGGAAGGACTACGATGTATATTCACAATACATCCCTTCAGCATGCGAGGTCGCGGGGGCCATCCTGAAGAACCATAGGCGAGGAATTCGACAAGGAAAGAGGCCCGAGAGGCCATTCGTGAAGCGTCTTTGCCTGAAATGCGAGAACCAGACATACCGATTGGACCGCGAGACCGGCATCTTGGACCTGCCGATCAGGGCCCGGGAGCATGTTACTATAAAATTGATTGTGAGCCCCTATCATCGCAAGTACTTAGATGATGAGAAACTCAAGTTGGGTTCCTTGACCATATGCCCCGACAAGGTCATCGTCGCATTCAGGAAGGACCGGCCCGTCAAAGGCCTCATCGAGACCGTCATGGCCTTCGACACGAACGAGCGGAGTCTGGACGGGGTCTTTGTATCCAACGATGACGAGCCATTGCCACTGCGATATAATACGTCCGAGGTGCCGATCATCCAGGAACGGCATCAGAGAAGAAGGAAGCGGCTGCAGCAGAAGAAGGCCCACGACCGCAGGACAAAGAAGAGATTATGCGGCCGGGAAGGCAAGCGTGAGCACGACCGCATCGATGACCGGCAGCGCAAGGTCGCCCTGAGGATCGTGTCCATCGCCAAGGTCCGCAACAGCGCGATAGTCCTCGAGGATCTGACGGGTTTGAGATACAAGAAGAGGTCCAAGGAACTGACACGCAGGCTCAGTTCCTGGCCTCGCAGACAGCTTCACAAATTCATATGCGAGTATGCCGAATGGAACGGAGTCACTATCATTTTCGTTGATCCATGGAATACCAGCAATGACTGTCCGGTATGTGGGAGACGCAATGTCAATTCCCGAAAGGACGGCATGTTCAGGTGCGAATGTAGCTGGGAATGCGACCAGCACATCAGTGCGAGCCTGAATATCTATCTGAAGGCCATCGCCTCGAACGAGGAGGTGGCTAGGGCAGTAAAGGGTAGGCCCGATGCATCCTGGCATGACCTGATGATGTCCCCCTACGACCTGTTCACAGGCGCACGGATGGAGGCGAGCAGGATGAGTGGCACGGTTGGGGGTTGACTTACGGTGAATAGATTAGTAAAATCGCCGGTCAATCTCGGATTATGCTACAACCCTCATCGGTAAGTATATTATCGGTCTCAATCAATGTGAGATTGATGACGGCAGCGGGAGGATGCTGATTGGCGGTTAATAGATGGCCGGTCATTGTCGTTCTTGCCGCCCTCATGATGTTCGGCCCGGCGGTCATGCCGATCGCTGAGGCCAACATCACCGATTCTTTCATGAACAGGGCCGACGGTTATTATTCGAACGTCACAACGGCGGCCTTCGGCGGGTACACGCTGTTCTCACCGGTACATTCCAAGACCGCATACATGATAGATCACGACGGCAAGGTGGTCCACGCCTGGGACACAGCCTACCTGCCAGGCAACTCGGCCTACCTGCTCGATGATGGCACCCTCATCCGCACGGCCTATCCCGGGCCAGGCTCGAACCCGACCTTCCCCGCGGGCGGAGCGGGAGGCCGCGTCCAGAGGATCGCATGGAACGGGACCATCCTCTGGGACTTCACCTACTCGAACGCCACGCACCTGCTCCACCATGACATCAAGGTCATGCCCAACGGGCACATCCTGATGATCGCCTGGGAGTACAAGTCCGGCGCCGAGGCAATAGCCGCGGGCCGGAACCCGAACCTTCTCGACGACGGGGAGCTGTGGCCTGACCACGTCATAGAGGTCGAGCCCGATGGGCCGACGAGCGGGAAGATCGTCTGGGAGTGGCATGTGTGGGACCATCTGGTCCAGCGCTACAACGCGTCGCTGCCGAACTACGGCCTCGTGAAGGACCATCCCGGGCTGATAGACCTCAACTACGTCTCGTACCCGAGGGCCTTCGCGGACTGGAACCACGTCAACTCCGTCGACTACAATCCGAAGCTGGACCAGGTCATGCTGAGCTGCCATCAGTTCAACGAGATATGGGTCATAGACCACAGCACGAACACAACGGAGGCTGCCGGCCACACGGGGGGCAAGGGCGGCAAGGGAGGGGACCTGCTGTACAGATGGGGGAACCCGCTGGCCTACCGCGCGGGGGTCCAGGCGGACCAGAAGCTCTTCCGTCAGCACAATGCCAAATGGATCACTGACGGCCTCAACGGGACAGGGGACATCCTGATATTCAACAATGGCCCGGGAAGGCCCGGCGGGCCGTATTCATCCGTGGACGAGATCGTGCCGCCGGTCCAGCCCGACGGGAGCTACCCGCTGGTGACAGGCTCGGCCTACGGCCCCGCGGGAACGAAGTGGAGATATACGGCCCCGAACCCGACGGACTTCTTCGCCCTCCAGCTGTCCAGCGCACAGCGGCTGCTCGACAGGAACACGCTGGTCTGCGACGGGACCAACGGCATCTTGTTCGAGGTGACGCCCGGAGGACAGAGAATCTGGAACTACACCAGCCCGTACCCGGGGGGCGTCCAGACCGACATCTTCTCGGCGATCAAGTACTATCCGCCCTACATCGAGGGCAACATCACGCTCCATCCGACGGAGGATGTGCCATTCGTCTTCAACCTCTCGTCGTCAATCGCGGACCCCAACACCCCGATGGGCCAGTTGGTGCTCTCGCAGAACTCCTCCTATGTGAAGCTCGTCGGGACAGAGCTCCGGATGACCTATCCGAACGGCGTGCTCCACGACATCATCAACCTGTCCGTCAGCGACCCCATGTTCACGGTCCATCGCGAGATCTTGGTGGATGTCATCCCGGTCAACGACCCGCCGGTCATCGTTACGGCACCTTTGACGAGCGCTACGGAGGACACGGCATACTCGGTGGACCTCGATGCCACCGACATCGATTCGCCGCAGAACGGCCTTGAATGGAACATCACGACGGACGCAGGATGGCTGAGCATCGACGAGAAGAGCGGCATCCTGAACGGCACACCTGACAATGGGGATGTGGGGACGTTCGATGTGAACGTGAGCGTGAAGGACCCGGACGGCGCTAAGGACTTCCGGGACTTCAAGCTCATGGTGAAGAACGCTCCACCCACGATATCGACGGATAACTCGCTGACCGCCATCCAGGACCAGCCGTATTCCGTCGACTACACAAGCGATGACGAGGGCCAGGGCGGTTCCACTTGGTATCTATCGACCGATGCCGGTTGGCTGAGTATCAATACCTCGACCGGTGTCCTTAACGGCACGCCCGACAATTCGAATGTCGACATGTTCCGGGTCAATGTCTCCATCAATGACGGGAATGGCGGGACAGCTTCGACGAACTTCACGGTCACGGTGCAGAATGTCAACGACCCGCCCAGGATCATCACAAAGGATATCACGGTCGTGTACGAGGACCAGCTCTATTCCGTCGATTACGAGGTGAAGGATATTGACGTCACAGACAATGTCTTCCAATGGTCCCTCACGACCAATGCGTCCTTCCTTGGCATCTCGGATAGCAATGGGGTGTTGATGGGGAAACCGGGTAACAGCGAAGTGGGCACATACTATGTCAATGTCACGGTCAGGGACCCTGCGGGCGCCACGAATTCTCACAACTTTACACTGGCCGTCATCAATGTCAACGACCCGCCGGTCATCATGAGCACCCCAGTATTGGAGGCCGCAGTCGGGAGCGCGTACTCCTACGCCGTCAAGGCCACCGATGTCGACAAGGGGGACATCCTGCAGTACATGCTTGCATCCGATCCTTCGGGCGCTGCCATCAACAAGACCACCGGGCTGCTGACGTGGACCCCGGCCAATGGTCAGGCCGGCCAGCAATATTTCGTTGTGAGCGTGACGGATTCCAATGCGACGGTGAACCAGAGCTTCACGGTCCAGGTGAGGCCCCATCTGGTGGTCAATATCACCGACCCGACGAACGTGAAGAAGGTCAGCGGCAAGATCAACATAAAAGGCACGGCCCAGGGGTCCAACGCGATTCGGCTCGAGATAGATGTCGACGGTAAGGGCTGGAAGAACGTGACCGGCGATACCTCGAAGTGGAGCTATCCCGTGGATACAAAAGCGCTGAAGAACGGGCAGCACACGGTTCGCGTCAGGGCCACGTCCGAGCAGAACACGACCGCGGAGGGGAGCGTGACATTCGTGGTCGACAATCCAAAAGGCATCGGGGCGGCCGGTTCCCAGGTGGCCTACATCTTGATCGCGTTGTTCATCGTTATCGCAGTGGTCACTGTCCTCGTGGCCCTGCTGATTAGGAAGCGCAAACGCATTACACCTTAGCCGGTTCCCCCGATCTGTCCAGACCGCGCTTGACCCCTTCGCACCTCGGGAACGATTGGTACCCCGGACAGGTCCTGCACTCGGCCTTCATCGAGAAATAACCGCCGAGCTGGTAGGCGGCCCAGCCTATGACGACGGCGACGGCCAGGTCGGCCCTGAGGACAAGGGTCGTGGCGAGGACGATGCCTATGACCGCGCAGCCGAGCGAGATGCCGAGGATGAGCCTGAAGATGACATGCACCACCTTGTTCCTGAGGCCCTTCCAGAGATAGCGCCTCGCGACCGCGATGGCGAAGGTCACGATGGCCATCACGACGACCTGGAGCCATGGAAGAACGAAGTAAAGCCGGACCATGAGCAATGTGATGATTGTCAGGAGGGCGGAAGGATAGACGAAAAGGCAGCCCATGCAGACATGGTGCCTGCCGACCTTGACGACATGATGCGAGAACCGCTCGCAGGACGGATGATGGGAGATGAGAAGCGAGCCCTTCGGGGGACCCGCGTTACCTTTCGCCCCTTCGCCATGTTCGTCCTTAGCGGGTATGGGTCACCCTCCCGTTAATGAATAACGGGCCAGTCCCTATGAATGTTCCCTCAGTGGTAGGGCGGCGGCGGTGCACCCTGGTGCGGCGGCGGGTAGTATGCCGGCGGCGGGGCCCCGTACGGAGGTGGCATCCCGTAGACCGGTATGTAGGCCGGCCCGATCTCCTGGTATTTCGTGAAGAAATATATCAGCCCGACTGGCCAGCATACGACCAGCAGCACGATGAGCACTCCGACGCTTCCAATGAACTCCTTGACCATGCGTCTTCCCCCTTCGCAACATCAACATTATTTGATTGAGATTGATATATTTATTCATTATTGATAAAGATATATACGGCAGTCCCAGGGACATCCTTGTAAAGACTATCGGGACTTCTTCCTGGCCTTGGGCTTCGGGCCCGCCTTCTTCTTCGGCTCCACCGCCTTTGCCTTGGCCGGTGCCTTGCCCTTCCCCTTGGCCGGCTCGGGAGCCGTCGCCTCGGCCGCGAGGGCCCCGACCTTGTTGAGGGATTTCAGTGACCGGTCGATGAGGAGCAGGTCCTTCTTGATCCTGTTCAGCTCGGTATCGATCTCCTTGAGCCGGTCCCTCTCCTTCCTGAGTGCCATGTTGTGAACCCCCGACGCCGTCCTATTTTTCTCCCAGTTCGTCCTCGCCGCCGGTATCCTGGAGCTTGCCCCGCTTCTTTGCGTCCTTGAGGAGCTTCTCGGCCTGGAGGTAGTCCATGGGCGAGAAATAGCCGCGGAACTCGCCGTCCTTGCTCACGATTATGACGGCCGCCGGCTTCTCCTTGGCGATGCTCTCCATCGCCTCGGTGAGCTTCTGGTTGTAATCGAGGCGCAGCATCTTGGTGTCCATGATGTCCTTGACCTTGAGGCCCATCGGGTCCTTGGTATCGGAGATCTTCTTCAGGATCCTCCGCTCGGTGATGACCCCGTCGATGTCCTTGCCTTCCTTGACCAGCAGGACGCCGCAGGTCATTGACAAGAGCTTCTCGATGGCGGCCTTGATGCCCTCCTCGGCGTCGATGATCTCGTACTCGTCGCTGATAACGAAATCCTTCATCTTCAGGGACCTCGGGTCCGTGGTGAATGCGTCGACCATCTTCGTCAGCTCCGTGGGCCAGCATGACCATCATCGGGGTCCATGGTTAAAAACACTACCGTTGGTCCTGACCTCTTGAATGTACATCCCACCGTCGATTTTTCGTCGTTGTCTGTTACCCGTAAATCGGCTTACACGCGAAATGGTGGGGGGTCGGATGCGAATCCAGCGTCGGGGCCGGAGTGAAACTACCACTGGGACCAGGGCCAACTATATAACATCCTTCCGCAAGTAATATAAGTTGCTCGCAATGCGTCCTGCAATTGAAGATTGAAATAGGCGTAACGGCATCCCCTCATTCCCTTCCCAGAAAAGACCGTGGAATCCTGGAATCACGGAAGGACCGACGGGAAGGAATGAGGGGGAAAGGACCGGTACCGACGGAGGGAATGGCCGTCGGGACCGGAAGGTAGGGAAAGGTAGGATGCCGAAGACATACACAGAGCAACAGCTGGTCACGCTATGGGAGGACTTCTTCCTCCACAACAAAAAGGTCAAGGGCCAGGTCACCCAGGTCGCCGACGTCTGGCCCGAGAAGCGCTCCATCATGGTCCCTTACATCATGATCCAGAAGTACGACGCCGACCTGGCCATCTATCTCCTCGAGAACCCCATGACCTGCGTCAAGAATGCCGAGAAGGCCATGCAGAACGTGCTGCCTCCGGACAGGAAGGTTCCCATACATTTCAGGGTGTGCGAGCTCCCCAAGGAGAAGGGCCTCGCAAAGCTCGACGTGCGGGACATAAGGACCAAGCACGTCGGGAGGCTCCTGGCCGTCGAGGGTCTCATCCGACGGGTAACGGAGGTCAGGCCCAAGGTCCTCAGGGCGGCGTTCAAGTGCGAGCGCTGCAACACGATACAGTACATCGTGCAGGACGAGGTCTATCTGAAGGAGCCGCTGGCGTGCGACCAGGAGGCCGGCGGCTGCGGCAGCCCGGCCGGAAGGACGAGGTTCAAGCTCATGGCCGAGGTCCTGGAGGAGGGCGGCATCGTCGGCCCGTCCGATGGGGCCGAGAAGCGCGTCGACAATCCCAACAGCCTGTCCGAGTTCATAGACACGCAGAAGCTCGAGATCCAGGAGAGCCCCGAGGGACTCAGGGGCGGCGAGCAGCCCAAGAGGCTCGAGGTCTATTGTGAGGACGACATGACGGGCATCGTCGCCCCCGGCGACCGCATCGTGCTGAACGGCGTGCTCAGGTCCAGGCAGAGGGGCCGGTTCTCCAACAGGCTGACCTTCTTCGACATCTTCCTCGATGTCGTCAGCATCGACCACGTCGACAAGGACTTCGCCGAGGTCGAGATATCAAAAGAGGACGAGAAGGAGATCAAGAAGCTGGCCAGGGACAAGAACCTGAGGAAGAAGATCGTCGGGGCCATCGCGCCGTCCATCTTCGGCATGGAGATTGAGAAGGAGGCCATCGCGCTCCAGCTCTTCGGCGGCGTCCAGAAGATCATGAACGACAAGAACAGGATCAGGGGCGACATCCACATCCTGCTCGTCGGCGACCCTGGCGTCGCGAAGTCGCAGCTGCTTTCCTACGTCGCGAAGCTGGCCCCCAGGGGCATCTACGCGTCGGGGAAGTCCGCGTCGGCGGCAGGCCTGACCGCCGCGGCCGTGCGTTCTGACGAGTTCGGCGAGGGCCGGTGGACCCTGGAGGCCGGGGCCCTGGTGCTGGCGGACAACGGCATATGCTGCATAGACGAGCTGGACAAGATGGAGGACAAGGACAGGGATTCCATGCACACGGCCATGGAGCAGCAGCAGATATCCGTGGCCAAGGCCGGCATCACGGCCACGCTGCAGACGCGCTGCGCCATCCTCGCGGCGGCGAACCCGGAGGATGGCAGGTTCGACACCTTCAAGAGCCTGCCGGAGCAGATCAACCTGGACCCCCCGCTGCTGACGAGGTTCGACGTCATATTCACCATCTCGGACAAGATCGACGAGGCCACCGACAGGGCCCTGGCCGACCACATACTCAAGATACACTTCGCAGGCGAGGCCAACCAGTACCGCCTGGCGAGCAACGAGAAGAGGCTCTTCGAGGACGAGGAGAAGATCGTGGAGGAGAAGAAGCCGCCCATCGAGGTGGACTTCCTCAGGAAGTACATCGCCCACGCCAAGAGGACATGCTTCCCGGTCATGACGCCCGATGCCATGAAGCTCATCAACGAGTACTACGTGTCGATGAGGCACAAGTCCGAGCACGGCGCCGTCGCCCTGACCCCTAGGAACATAGAGGCCATGATACGGCTCTCCGAGGCCCACGCCAGGATGCATCTTGAGAACAGGGTCGAGGTGGAGGACGCCGAGGTGGCCATAAGGATAGTGAGGTACTTCCTCGAGACCGCGTCCAAGGGCGAGGACGGGATCGTGGACACGGACATCATCTCGACGGGCCTCGGGTCCTCACAACGCGACCGGATATGGACCATCCTGGACATCATCAGCAACATTCAGGGCACCGACGGGGCCAGCTCTGACGACATCGAAAAGCTGGCAGCGGAGCGCGGGATACCCATATCGAAGGTGGCCGAGGACCTGGAGCGGCTCAAGAAGGACGGCCGCATATACGAGAGGTTCGAGGGAAGGTACAGGCTGGCGTGAGGCCGACGGCATCACGAAACCAGAGAAATTATCTATTCTTTATTCTGGTTCCATTTTCGCTGCTATTTTCCCTTTTTAGGAAGTAGGTCCTCGGCAGCTTGGAGGAACTCGGTTGCGTTCTCGATTAAAATGGATGCTTCTTCAGATGTATATTCCAGGCCATAGTCCGCTTGATGCCTGAGGTCCATGGCTTCCTCTAGCTTGACCACGAGCTCTTCGCTCATCTGGCCTTTCCCGAGGAACAGTTCCCGCACTGCGACAATGAGGCAATGATGGCTCTTCTCACGATAACCTTCGGAAAGGACCAACGCCTTGGCGGCATGGAACATCGAATAATAACCTTGGACAATGGCCCATTTATAATCCTTATTCTCGAGCGAGGTCTTTGCCCGGTCGAGATCGTATTCGGCCTCGGTCCGTTCTTTTTCAATCCATTCTTTGTCGTTCGTTACCTTCACGATCTTTTTTTCCTCGAGGCATTTCTTGAACTCACTCATGTTCTGACCTCCAAAGGACTAGACCATCGATGGCTCGGTCGTGGAAGGCCTTGTCTGACTTCGATAGCCTCACGAGCTCGGCCGGTGTGACGACGATTGGTCCCAGACGGCGTCCATTTACCTGATTGTGGTCCACTAACATTTTCTTGACAATCTCTTTCTCGTTTGTGACCACAAGGATATCGAGATCACTTTGTTCCCCATCAATCCCATCGGCCGCACTGCCGAAGAGGTAAATGCGCTCAGAATGGCCCTTGAGTTCTTCGATGATAGGTTCGAGTGAGAGCAGATTGAGAAAGGTCTTGAACGATCGGACCAGGGGCTTTTCTTTTGCTATGTAATATAAAATAAGATTTCCGACATGCTTGGAATGGACGAGCCCGCGGTGTTCGAGATCCCTGAGACATTGGCTAGATGAACCGATGCTTATATGGGTGGCCTTGGCAAGAGCCCGGACATGCCATTCCTTTTCGGGGTGCTGGGCCATATAACTGAGAATTTCTAATTCTGTCCCTTTAATGTTCATTTTTTTGAACATATGTTCAATATAATGAACGATGAGTATTTAATCCTTTCGGCATGCATCAAATTATTTCAATATATGAACTAAGTTATTGTGAGAAACCTATATTTGGATAATAGATTCGAACGAGATGGCTCAAGGGGTTCTCGAATCATTCGCTAGGACCAAGGTCGATCTCTTAGGATTTGAATCCGCCCTCGACGACCCCGAGGGTCGGGACCTTCAACAATCCCAGCGCTCGGAGGAACGGGGCGGAGCTCATGCGGACCGGGTCGATGACCGGGACCCTGTACTTCGTCTCGTAGTCCTGGATGCATTTCTCCCAGTCGGCCTCGGCCCTTGTCCTGAGGGCGATGCCGATCATGGGCGCCTTCGTGAACCCTTTTATGAGCTCCATCTCCTGCTCGATTGTCGGGAGCGGGATTTCCGGGAAGGAGCCCCTGAACTTCATTGTCGGGTCGTGGCACATGATGATGTGCGTGCAGTAGCAACCGGTGAGTATGCCCAGGGCCACGGCACCATAGGCGTGGTGGCTCACTGAACCGTTCCCCTCGACCACGATGAGCTTCTTGCCGCGGTCCGTGAGCCACTGGACGCGCTTCTCTATCTCGCCGGAAACGAAGTCCGCCGGGAGGCTGTCGCACACGACCCCCTCGTCGCAGCCGATCATTATTCCAGTCTGCCCCGTGGCCAGAAAGCCGACGTCGATGCCCTGCTTCTGGGCGAGGCGGGTCAAGTACAGGCCGGTGGTCCTCTTGCCCTGGGACGAGTCGGTGCCGGCCGTCAGGACTATCGGGCATTTCGGCTTGAACTTGCCCGTGGCGACGGTGAGGTTCGCCGGCGGCTTCCGGACATCCCAGATGGTCACCCGGAATCTGGCCGCCAGCTCGGCGAACTCCTTGTCCTCGCTGAGAAAGTCGTGGAGGCCGCTGACGATGTGCATGCCTAACGAGATGGCCCGCTTGACGTCGTTCCTCCAGTCGGGCGGGAGCCTCCCTCCGACCGGGGCCACGCCTATGATGAGATATTCGGCGCGGGGGGCCGAATCCAGCATCGGGACTATGGGGATGTTGCCCTCCACGCCAAGGAGCTGGGCCGCGTTCTCGCCGACGCACGAGGGGTCGATGACGGCCAGTATCTTGAAGCGGTCGCCGTGCCGGATGAGGCCGTGGGCCGTCTTCGCCCTGTCGCTCTTGAAATAGCCCTTGGTAAGGATCACAGCGGTCTTGGGCTCGGCCGTCTTGACGACAGTGGGTATCATGAGGGCCCGATTCCCGAAGATGCACAAATCCTTTGCTATAGGCCGGCTCGTTTGGAAGATGGGGCCGCATCGAACAGAAGCTTGATTTTCCTGCCGAACTTTGAGAAATCCTTATTAAAGTTCATGATATTCCCCGCAACCATGGACGCGTCTGAGATCAGGGTCTGCATCCTGCGCATCGAAGGGACCAACTGCGAGCAGGAGATGTTCGACTGCTTCGCCAGGCTCGGGGCCAGGCCGGAGCTCGTCCACCTGAACCAGCTCATAGGCAGGCAGATCGAGAAGGGCAACGCGAGGGACCTGCTTGATTATCACTGCCTCATGATACCGGGCGGCTTCTCGGCGGGCGACTACGTCCGCGCCGGCATCCTCTTCGGGGGTCGCATGAAGAGCGCCCTGGGGAAGGAGCTCGTCGATTTCATCAAGGACGGGAGGCTGGTGGGCGGCGTCTGCAACGGATTCCAGGTCCTTGTCGAGCTCGGGCTCCTGCCGGCATTCGGCAAGACCATGAGCGAGGTGCCGCAGGCCGTCCTGACCACCAACGACTCGGCGAGGTTCGAGTGCCGACCGACCTATCTCAAGCATGTCAACAAGGGCAAGTGCGCGTTCACCAAGAATATCCCCGAGAACAAGGTCATCATGGCGCCGTCGGCCCACGCCGAGGGCAAGTTCATGTTCCCGCTGGACAAGGAGAAGAAACTCCTGCAGAAGCTCAAGGAAGCGGACCAGATCGTGTTCAGGTACGTCGACGACAAGGGGGTCCTGGCAGACTATCCGTGGAACCCCAACGGGGCCCTGTTCAACATCGCCGGCATCTGCAACCCGAAGGGAAATGTCTTCGGCATGATGCCTCACCCCGAGCGGGTATTCTTCAAGCACACGCACCCGGACTGGTCCCGGACGGGCCTCGGCGACGATGTCGGCGACGGCAGGGTCATATTCGAGTCGGCCATGGAATACCTGTGCGACAAGTTCAAGTGAGACCTTCTCACATCTTTTTCCATAGTTCCACGAGCTCGCCGTAGGGCATGTCCGTCTTGAAGCCCTTTGGGGAGAACGGAGTCTTGGATGCCTTGAAGCCCAGCTCCTGGATGGCCTTGACCAACCGTTCGAGCTTCGGGGCATTGGGCTTGAAGCGTCGCGAGAGCTCGTCAAGGTCGTAGAACATGGGCATGAGCTCCGCCTCGCCCCGCATGTCCTCGAATATCCGCTTGAGGGCCTTGCCGTTCCTCGAATGGGCGGGTATTTGCATCCTTTCGAGGGTTTTCACATCATGGATCGGCCCTGTCCAAAGGGGCCCCCAGACATTCTCCTTCTTCTTTCCGATGTGCTCGGCACCATCCTCCGGGCTTTCCACAAGGAAGCGGCCGTCCTCAAGGATGGAGATGTAACCGAGGGAGTCCAGGCAGTCCCGCGCCTTCTTGGCCCCGTCCCAGACCGTGACGAAGACACGCATGTAATAGTCCGATGCGTGGGACAGCAACGGGATGACGTATTTGTCGAACCTGGCGGCGTGGCGCGCTACGGCACCGATGAGTATGCGGACGCCGGCCTCGCGCTGGAAGTAGCATGGCCGGGACCATGCCCCGTAGCGCCTGAGGCACGCGTCCTTCGACGAACCCGTCAGGGCCGAGGTGTCCGTTGCAGTCAGTGCGATGACGCTTCTCTGTGTGGACTGTATTGCCGCGTCCAGGAACGGGATGACGTTGCCGTAGGGGTCGATGTCCATGTAGGTGTAGGATTCCTCGAGGAGGAGGGCGCCGACATGACGTCTAGTGGCCCTGACCGTCTCCAGGTCCACTCCGTTCAGGGCCATGTTCTTGACGATGTTCGCGTGGGCGTAGGGGTGCTTGTCGTTGAGGGTGATCTCACCCCACTGGCCGTCGCACTCCTTGGCGATCCGAAGGCCTCGGATGCCCGTGCCCGCGAGGCCGTCCAGGACGCGCCTCCTGAAGCGCTGGTCCAATGTAGGGAACAGGGAGACCATTATGTCCCTGGCCAGCTCCATGGCCGGGTTGAAGAACACGGGGCTCATGTGAGAAGGGCCTTTCTTCTTGCCGACGCCAATCTTGGGGACCACCAACGTGACAAGGCCCTCTTTCATTACGACCTCATCCGGTCCCACTGCGACCTCGGCCTTTCGCGCCCCTTCGACCATGTGCCTACCTTCCCATGGGTGGCCCTGGAAATGTTCTCATTACGAATAAAGGATATGCTTAAAGAAAAAAGACGATGCTCAGATGCCCTGGTCGCCCTTCAGGAGCTTGATGATCTTGTAGGGCAGCAGGTTCCTGTTGACAGGCGTGACCTCGAGGATCCGTATGTCGTCCCTGCGCCGGATGTCCTGCAGCAGCGGGTTCCTGGACTTCTTGTGGAGGGTCAGTATGAGCGGCTTGTTCGATTCGAGCGCCCTCTTGACGGCCGCCACGAACTTCTCGCTCTCGACCTCCATCTTGCCGACCTCGTCGATGATTATGACGTCCGCGCCGCTGTTGGCATCGTCGATGGCCTTGACCCCGACGTCCTCCAGGGCGTTGATGTCCACGCCGTACTTCCCCACGGCGACCCTGGAGTGGTTGTTGACATGCGCCAGCACGCCCTTCTCCTTGGTCATCCAGTTCAGCACGTTGAAGCCTACCCGGCGGTTCTTGCTGAGGATGGGCTCTGTGACCATCCCGCCGACCTTGATGCCCTCGGTCTCGAGCATTTCGATGACCTTCACAAGGGCCTGGGTCTTTCCGGCCCCCGGGAGGCCGGTTATTCCAATCCGTATGTTCTCACCCATAATGAGCAGCCTTATCGAGCGATATTGCCCTATACCTGAATCAACCTTTTACTTTAATGGTTTTGCTATGGCCTGAATTGGTCAAATATCGCGTAAAATATGTATATTTTTATAATAATTTTTTCATTTTTTAGTAATAAATCCAGTTCAAGGCCGATTTGACCTCACCTTTTCTTGGCCTTCCCGGCGGCCCCGGGGCCCCTGGTCACTTCCTTGACGTACATGAGCGGGTACTTCATGTTCGGGAGGTACTTCAGCTCGCAGACCGCACGGGCGTCCCCGTAGCGCGTGACGATGCGTATGCTGAGCATCTTGCCGGTTATTGTCTGATAGTCGTAAGGGTCCGCCTTGGCCCTGAGCTCGGAGCGGTCGATGTGGGCCTCGATGTCCTCCACGAACGGCTGGTAGCGGGTCCCATCG
>Ga0315282_10010503_pt1 | contig 14503 bp, 11 predicted proteins | sample YL17G07_20_MG_FD_203693 | JGI IMG/M metagenome (GOLD analysis project Ga0315282, IMG submission 203693) | Sediment microbial communities from Yellowstone Lake, YNP, Wyoming, USA - YL17G07_20 | ecosystem: Environmental > Aquatic > Freshwater > Lake > Sediment | place: USA: Wyoming | collected...
GAATACATACCTGAGAAAAAGACCTGTGCACGTCCAAAGCTGCAACCTTCATTGTGGCTGACCTCCTCTAAGATCTGTTTGCTTAACTCATTCTTAGAAGGTCAGCCATCTCATTACTTCAACGGAAAGCCTTATCTGGACTGCGGCGGCTCGACGCCGCTTTCGATCTCTCCTTTCCGTGCTTTCGCTGGGTTTCGTGCCTTCGTGGTTAAGTCTGTTGTCGATGGACCAGGCGATCAGGTTTACAGCCGATTCGCACGCGAGCCTCGATTCACAGCGCCGACCTGACAATCGCCGTGAAATCCTCCGCCCTCAGGCTTGCGCCGCCGACGAGCGCGCCGTCTATCTCCGGCTGATGCAGCAGTTCCCCCGAATTGTCGGGCTTCACGCTTCCACCATACTGGATTCGCACGGCGTCCGCGGCTCCGGCTCCGTACATTCCCTTGGCAAGAGACCTGATCGTCCCGCAGACCCGGTTCGCCTCCGGCGCGTCGCATACCTCGCCCGTCCCGATTGCCCATACCGGCTCGTACGCAATGACGACCGTCCTTGCCTGGTCCGGCGTCAGTCCAGCGAGGTCGACCTCGATCTGTCTTCGCACTACGTCGTCGGTCCTGCCGGCCTTCCTCTCTTCCAGAAGCTCCCCACAGCAGACAATTGGGACAAGTCCCGCCGCAAAAGCCGCCTTGACCTTCCTGTTGACCGTCTCGTCGGTCTCGGAGAAGTAAGAAAGCACCCGCCGCAGGCCCTCATCGACCGTTCCGAACCGCCCGCGCGTCTCGGAGTGGCCGATGATGACGTATCTGCAGCCCAGATCGGCAAGCATGATCGGCGAGACCTCGCTCGTCCAGGCGCCTTTGGTCTCCCAGAAGGCTCCCTGCGCGCCTACTTCGATACGAGCACCGACCAGCGCGTGCCGGACGGGGTAGAGCGCCGTGAATGGAGGGCAGACGACGATCTCGACCCCCTCCACGTCCGCCGTAGACTCCTTCAGCGCGTTCACGAGGTCCACCGCCTCGGAAACGGTCTTGTGCATCTTCCAATTGCCTGCGATTATGGGTACTCTAGCCATTATGTCTCCTCAACAAGCCGGTTCAGCAACTCCTCTACACTGAGCTCGCGCGCCCAGCGGCGCAGGTAGTCGCAGTCCAACAGGTCTCCCTGCACGATTAGAACACTCCTCGCGTCTTCCAACTGGCGATCCGATGGCGCGAACCACCTCGGAGTACGCAGCCAAGTCTGTCTCCCTACCACACGTACGCTTTCCTTCTCAAGTCCTCCGGCACGGTGCGCTTGATGATCTCTCTCCACACCTCTTCCTCGCTGATGCCGGGCCTCTCGGCCCGGATTCCGGCAGCCATCATCTCCCGGACCACGTCGCAGTGCTCCGCCGTTATCTCCAGCCTTCTTCCCAGTGGAATCGACCGAAGTATCTCGATATACCTCTCCCGCACCTTCTTCGGCATCCTATCCCACTCAGGATCGCGAAACATCCGGTGTTACTCCATGCCTGATGGGCCGGGTCGCCAGGCCCGGCCCATCGAGCTGATTGCCAACCGGTGGCGGCTGGCCGCTACTTGTCCTGCAGCGCGGCGACGCCGGGGAGTGTCTTTCCCTCCAGGAACTCGAGCGATGCCCCGCCTCCGGTCGAGACGTGGCTCATCTTGTCGGCAAACCCCATCTGCTCGACCGCGGCCGCCGAGTCGCCTCCTCCTACAATCGTCGTCGCGCCCGATTCGGCCATCGCCTGCGCAATCGCCCTCGTCCCTTCGGCGAACTTCGGCATCTCGAAGACGCCCATCGGCCCGTTCCATACGATGGTCTTGGCGCATTTGACCGCTTGCCCGAACTTCTCGATCGTTTTCGGGCCGATGTCCATTCCCATCCAGTCCGGCGGGATCTGGTTCGCGGAAACGACCTTCGTGTTGGCATCCTCCTTGAACTCGTCAGCAGCCACCACGTCCTCCGGTAGGTAGAGCTTGACGCCGCGCTCTTCGGCCTTCTCCATCGCGCTCTTCGCAAGCTCGATCCCTTCCTGGTCGAGCAGCGACTTGCCGATCTCATAGCCCTGAGCCTTGAAGAACGTGTATGCCATCCCGCCTCCGATAGCCAGCTCGTCAACCTTCGTGAGCAGGCTGTCGATGACAGGGATCTTGTCCGCAACCTTCGCGCCGCCGAGGATCGCAAGAAACGGCCGCTCCGGACTGCTGATCGCCCTGCCCAGATACTCGAGCTCCTTTTCCATCAGGAAACCGGCAACTGCAGGCAGATACTTTGCAACGCCCTCGGTGGACGCGTGGGCACGGTGCGCGCTCCCGAAGGCATCGTTCACGTACACCTCACCGAGCGCCGCAAGCTGCTTGGCAAACCTAGGGTCGTTCTTCTCCTCCTGAGGGTAGAAGCGCACGTTTTCGAGCATGACGACGTGTCCGATTGGCATGCCCATCACCGCGCCCTGCACCATCTCGCCGATGCAGTCCCCGAGCTTGGTCACCGGCATCCCGAGAAGATCCTCCAGCCGCTTGGCGGCCGGGGTCAGGCTGTACTTGACCTCGGGTCCGCCCTTCGGCCGGCCAAGGTGCGACATCAGTATCACCTTTGCGCCCTTGTCGAGGAGGTACTGTATGGTCGGCAGCGCGGCGACGATCCTCCGATCATCAGTGATGTTCCGGTTCTCGTCGAGCGGAACGTTGAAGTCCACCCGGACGAGTACCCGCTTTCCGGCAGCGTCGATGTCCCTTACGGTCTTCTTGTTCATCGTCTCCTCCCGGCAGCACTTTGAACCTGCGGCAGCCTCCTCCTACAGTCCCTTCTTCACCATATAGTCGATGAAATCCGCCACGCGCTCGGAATACGCCCATTCGTTGTCGTACCAGGCGAGCACCTTGGCCATGGTATCGCCGAGCACCAGCGTTGACTGAGCATCGAAGATCGCGGAGTAGTGAGTTCCGATGAAATCGGAGGAGACGACCGGATCCTCGGTGACGGCGAGAAAGCCTTTCATCCGGCCACCCGCAGCCTTCTTCATCGCCTCGTTTATCGCTTCGGCGGTCACAGGCTTCTCCGTGTCCACGACGAGGTCAACGAGAGATACGGTCGGGGTCGGGACGCGGAGCGCGATGCCGTGCATCTTGCCTTTCAGCTCCGGGATGACGAGCGAGATGGCCTTGGCCGCGCCGGTGGTTGTTGGGATGATATTCACCGCCGCCGCGCGAGCCCGACGCAGGTCCTTGTGCGCCTGGTCGGCTACCCTCTGGTCGTTCGTATACGAGTGGATCGTGGTCATGAAGCCTCTTGCAATCCCGAAGCTGTCCTGAAGCACCTTCGCAACCGGCGCCAGACAGTTCGTCGTGCACGAGGCATTCGATATGATGTTGTCCTTGGACGGATCGTACTTCTCCTCGTTCACGCCCATTACGATCGTGATGTCCTCATTCTTGGCCGGAGCGGTAATGATGACCTTCTTCACCGTGTCGTGCAGATGGGCCGACGCTCCCGGCTTGCCCTTCTCCGGATCGCCCTTGGCATCCGTGAAAACGCCCGTGCCTTCGACGACCACCTGTACCCCATGGTCCTTCCAGGGTATCTTGCCCGGGTCCTTCTCGGCATAGACGGTTATCTTCTTGCCATCTACGACAATCGCATTCTCCTCCGCCTTGACCTCCCCCGGCCAGGGCCCATAGTTGCTGTCGTACTTGAAGAGATGGGCGTTAGTTACGGGGTCGAACAGATCGTTCAGAGCCACGATCTCCATGTCTTTCGGGTATTTCTGGAGAATCACCCGTGCCGTAAGCCTGCCGATCCTGCCGAATCCATTGATACCGACCTTGACTGCCAATTGGTGCCTCCTTGTCCTTTCCTGTCCCGCAATCCCGGGACCAATCGTTGAGAGCGCAAGGGCGCGAGCCGCCCTCGAAATCTTCTGCCCAACCTGCGCGCACAGCCTGGCTCGCGGCAGGCAGCCAGGCTGGCCAAACGTTTTCATTCTACCGGTCGGCGCGGGAGGCTGTCAACGGTATGTGGTGGATCAGGGGGTGCGGCCCATATTCACGGCAACTCCGATGTCCGGGGTTCTCTGGACCCCGGACTGGATGGATTTCCTGGGCGTCCGCCCGGGGCAAAGCCCCGGGAAAATCCCTCCCCTCGGCAGTCCAGGGAACTGCCGAGATCAAAGGCCGGGCGCTGTCCCGGCCTTGCTTCGTTGCCTCGGCACAACCGGCATCCATCCAAACGGTATCCTGGCGCTCGATCGGCGGGCTCCGCCTTGACAATCGGGCGCTGCTTCGGTATGCTCGGGAGGGAAACTCACCGGCGAGGGCGGACTGCCGCTCAACGGAAACTACGAGGAACAGAAGGAGTAAGAACGTGACGCAGAGAGTCGGAGTCGTCGGCTGCGGGAACATCAGCGGAGTCTACTTCCGCAACGCACAAAGATACGAGCCTACAGAGGTCGTGGCCTGCGCGGACCTAGTGGCTGAGAAAGCGAGAGCCAAGGCGGAAGAGTTCGGTGTGCCGAAATGCTGCAGCGTAAAGGAGATACTCGCCGACCCGGATGTGGATATCATCCTCAACCTGACGATACCCAACGCGCACTACGAGATCGCCCGGGCGGCTCTCCAGGCCGGCAAGTCGGTCTACAACGAGAAGCCCCTGACGATCACCCGCGACGAGGGCAAGGAACTGCTGAAGCTCGCCGCGGCTGGAGGTCTGCTTGTCGGCTGTGCCCCGGACACATTCCTCGGCGGTGGAATCCAGACCTGTCGCAAGATCATCGACGACGGGCTAATCGGCGAGCCGATCGGAGCGACGGCCTTCATGACCTGCCACGGCCACGAGAGCTGGCATCCCGACCCCGAGTTCTACTACAAGGCCGGCGGCGGCCCGATGTTCGACATGGGCCCTTACTACCTGACCGCGCTCGTCAACCTCATCGGCCCCGTGCGCCGCGTCACCGGCTCCGCCAGGATCACCTTCCCCCAGCGCACCGTCACCAGCCAGCCCAAGAACGGCACGGTCATCAACGTCGAGGTTCCCACTCACGTAGCCGGGATTCTGGACTTCGAGAACGGCGCCGTAGGAACCATCATCACGAGCTTCGACGTTTGGGCTGCCGAACTGCCGCGGATCGAAATCTACGGCACGGAAGGCAGCCTCAGCGTCCCCGATCCGAACGGCTTCGGAGGGCCTGTAAGGATGCTGCGGGCGAGCACCTGGGAGTGGGAGGATGTGCCGCTGGTCCCCGGCTACGAACAGAACGACAGGGGCATTGGATTAGCGGACATGGCGCGCTCGCTCTACACTGGTGAGCCCCATCGAGCGAGCGGCGAACTGGCCTACCACGTCCTGGACATCATGCACGCGTTCCACGACGCGTCGCGCGAGGGCCGGCACATCCATCTGGAGAGTACCTGCAAACGTCCGGCCGCGCTGCCGCCCGGCCCGATCAGCGTCTGACGGCCCAACCGACGTATCGGCCGGCCGCATCCTGACCCGGTCGAAGGCCCACCTTCCCCTCACGAGAGGGTGTCAGCGTGAGGCTCGCATGCTCTCGCCGTGCGTGAACTGTTACGTTCGGGCCGCGCATCATCTCCTATAATCAGCCTATTGTCAGCGGCAGGAATCCAAGATCGCGGCAAACGCAAACGTTCAGGCCTTTGAATCGAGCCTTGGACTTGGCAGATCTGTCTTTCTGGAGAAATGGGGAACACTTCGGCAATGAGCAGAAACAGACCCAACATTCTTCTGATCACCTCCGACCAGCAGCACTGGAACACGCTGGGTTTCCTAAATCCAGAGGTACGGACTCCCAATATCGACAGGTTAGCAGCGCAAGGCGTCACATTCAGCCGCGCTTACTGCGTGAATCCCACGTGCACTCCCACGAGGGCATCTATCATCACCGGCCAATATCCCAGTCAGCACGGAGCGTGGTCGCTTGGGACGAAACTGCCCGAGGATGTGCCCACGCTCGGCGGCTACCTATCGGATGCGGGCTACGCGACGGCTCTTGTCGGCAAGGCTCACTTCCAGCCGCTGAAGGGAACGGATGAGTTTCCGTCGCTCGAGGCCTACCCCACCCTGCAGGATCTCGACTTCTGGCGAGGATTCAACGGCCCGTTCTACGGGTTCGGTCACGTGGAGCTTGCAAGAAATCACGGAGATGAGGCGCACGTCGGTCAGCACTACGCAATCTGGATGGAGGAGCAGGGCTGCAAGAACTGGCGAGACTACTTCCGCCCGCCCACCGGAAACAACCCGAACCAGCGGCGCAAGTGGCCGATCCCCGAGGAGTTCCACTACGACAAGTGGATAGCCGATCGCACCAACGCTCTGCTTGAGGACTATCAGAAAGAGGGCCGGAACTTCTTCCTTTGGGCGAGTTTCTTCGACCCTCATCCGCCGTATCTGGTGCCAGAGCCCTGGGACACGATGTACGACCCGGATCGGGTGACGGTGCCCTGCATCACTGCGGGAGAGCACAACGCCAACCCGCCTCACTTCGGCCTCACTCAGTTGGAGAACCCGGACTTCTCACCGTGGGACGAAAGTGGAGTCGGCAATCACGGGATGCATTCGCACCTGCACGACCGGCGAGAGTTGGCAAAGGACATAGCCATCTACTACGGCATGATCAGCCTGATGGACAGATACATCGGCACGATACTCGGCAAGCTTGAGGAACTCGGCCTCGCGGAGAACACGATTGTAGTGTATACGACAGATCACGGACATTTCTTGGGTCACCATGGGCTCATTGCCAAGGGACCATTCCACTACGAAGATATGATCAAGGTACCGTTCATCGTGCGCTACCCGGGCAGAATCCCGGAGAGTACAGTATCGAGCGCGATGCAGAGCCTTGTAGATCTGCCGGTCACGTTCCTGAGCTTTGCGGGCATCGACACGCCCCGATCGATGGCCGGAGTCGACCAGAAGAATGTCTGGTTGGGCAAGGAAGGCTGTGCCCGCGACCATGTTGTGGTCGAGAACCGTCACGAGCCGACTACTATACACTTGAAGACTTATGTCGATGACCGTTACAAGCTGACTGTGTACTACAATCGACCCTACGGAGAGTTATTCGATCTGCAGTCGGACCCGGGCGAGGTTCACAATCTGTGGGACGACCCGCAGCATGCTTCCTTGAAAGCAGGACTCGTGATGAAGCTGCTCTTTGCGGAGATGGGCAAGGAGCCCCTGTGGATGCCCCGGGTGTCCGGAGCGTAGATGCAACCTGCAGTCAAGCAAGACAGTCTTCTCCGCCCAACCCCTGCTTGCCGAAACAATCGTTGAGGCTTGACAGGCCGTTTTGGAGGAGTTTCAGCAGACGAGAGGTCTGCATCTCCCGATACATGCAGGTGATCACGGTCAGCTCTGAGGCTACTCCTGCTTCCGGTGTATGCGCGCTCCGCTCGACCTCCCGGCGGAGCGATCGAGCACGAGCCGGACCGCGTCTACGAAGCGGCTGAACTCGGCAGTCCGCCGCGTCTTATCCGTGCGAATCCGCTCGCTCGATACCGGCCCGCGGAACATGCCGCCTACGAGCGCGCTCGTGATCTCGATCTGCACCCCGCCGGGAACACTCCTGTTGATGAAGTTCGACGAGCTGAAGGCCGAGCTAAACGTCGGCGGCACCTTAACCAAGTATCCCTTGGCGCCGAGCGCCCCGGCGATGGCATCCGCGAGCTGGCGGTTGCTGCCACCGATGTAGATGAGGCTGTCGCTGCCCTCGATCACGTGAACCGATATGGTAGCGCTGTAGTTCTTCGTAACCCGCATAAGCTCCGGCTCGTCAAACCCAGTTGAGGGCAGGTAGAGGGCGGAAGGGTCCTTCTTCAGCCCGTAGAACGAGTAGAAGCCGTAGGTGTCTCCCGCAATCGCGTCGGCAAGCTCGGACGAGCCAGGCTCGATGCCCCCGCCATGCGGCGCGGCGATCAGGAACGACTTGGAGCCGTGGCGGTAGACCACCTTGAAGTCGATATCGCGCTTTTCGCTCCGGGCCATCTGTGCGTAAGAGGAGTACTTCACCCTCTCGTCGGCCTCAGGCTTTGTCTCGGCCATCGAGCCGACGACCGCAAGCACAAGAAGCGCTGCGGAAAGAGCAGAAACCGTCTTCATCATCTGACCTGCCTCCGAGATGGAACAATCCAGTTGGGGGTTGGGAGTTGACCGTCGAGTAGACCCGCCTCGTCCGTCTCTCAACTCCGAACGCCACTAATCTATACGACGCTATCATCGGCCGCCGGTTGCAGGGCCGGTGATAATCCCGGTTTGGCAGAGCCGGGGAGCAGGATGGGGAACGTGTGGGCGCTATCTGCGTCTCATGCTAATAAGGGAGCAAGGAGTCGGCAGCCCGTGTGAAGGAGGAACAGGCAATGCTGAGGAAACGGATAGTTTTGGCCGCGGCGGCTGGCATGATCGCGGCAGCGCTGGCGCCGGCAGGGGCGCTCACGCTCGGCACGAAAGTCCTGCGCGGCGCAGCAGTCGGTTATGCAGTCAAGAGATACGCTGGACCTCTGGATCGGTTCATCAACAAGGTGACGCTCCAGCGTGGAATGCCGCATCACCTCGGCACAAAGGTTGTGCCGATCCTCTCGGTCGGCGACAAAGGCTATGTCGGCGGCGCTCAGGTTGCCGGGCCTGCGAACCTCGTGAGGGGCGTCCAGGCGGTTTTCCAGTACGAGCAGAGCTTGAGCACCGGCAACTACCGGATCAAGGCACTCGTGCCAAGCTCGAGCCTCAACCCGCTGCAGCTGAAGCGTGTGCCGAAGGTCGGGGTATCTGCAATCATAGATGTTGCTGTCGGCGGAGGCTTGAAGACGCATACGTATGGTGAGGGCGTAGGCGCGGGCGAGGTGATCCGCGCTGCCGCCGTCGCCGTTGGCGTCAAGGCAGTCTCGACCCAGCTTAACAGAGCGATAAACACCGTTACGTTCAACAAGGGCGCCGTGACCAGGGTCGTCCCGATGGCGACCTTCGGCGAGAAGGCGTATATAGGCGGCGCCCAGGTATCCGGATCCACGCGGGTGATTGACAGTGTCCAGGCGGTCTGGCAGTATGAGGATCTCTTCTCGAACGGCGTGTTCCGAGTGAAGGTGCTTGTTCCGACGAACTCGGTCAACCCGCTCAGGATGAAGCGCGTGCAGGGCGCGGGCATTACGGCCGTCATCGACACCGCCATCTCTAAACAGTATGAGGCAGGCGACTACGGCCGCCGCTACTACGACCGAGTCCGCCGCGTCTACCGCCCCAATATAAGGACCAGGGTCGACGGTCCGGTCGTCTACAGGAAGGACCAGGGCAAGCACAAGGGTTGGTACATCGGCAAGCACAAGGGCTGGTACAAGAACAAGAATAAGGACAAAGGTGACCAAGGCGAGGACGATTAGACCCGGCCTCGCAGAGCACCAAGGCCGTGTCCCAGGTCTCGTGGTAAGCCTGGAACAGGCCGGTAACTAGAAGGAGCAATGATCGACATGGAAGTCAGGAGAGCAGGTCTCTTGGTGACGCTGGCGGTCTTCGTAGTGACGCTGTTTGCTCCAATGGCAGCGATTGCGAGCGTGCAGGGCCGGCGGAACACTGCGATCGCGCTGACAGCGGCTGCAGTGTACAGCCTTGCCAAGCGCAAGACTACTCAGGGCTTGGTTCTCGGCGCGGGCGCGTACTATGCGTGGCGCCGCTACAACAAGGGCCGGCAGTACGAGGTTAGGCGCAGGGCTTACCGAGCGGGTTACCGCCGCGGGTACCGCAGCGGCAACTACTACGCCAAGCACAATCGCGGCTACCGCCTCGCGCGCCGGTAGCTTCTGTAGGAAAGGGGCGGCGCTCTCTGGCCGCCCCTTTCTCACGTGCGCCCACGGGGAGGATTTGAAGATCAAGGGCCCCGTGCCCAGTAACACGTGAGACCTCGTGCGCACCCTCCCCTACGGCCTACGATCCAAGCCTCGCGCCCATACCAACACCTAACACCCAACATCCAAGGCATGCCGAACCGGGTACGTAACTCTTTAACTCCCATTACTGGGTAGAATATACTGTAGAGGCGGGAGATGGCCACCAAAACTCTTGAGCTTCCCATAACGGGCATAGCGTGCGTGGGGTGCGCGGCGAAGATCGAGCGCGGGGTGAAGAGGCTGTCCGGCATCTACAGCGCGAACATCAACGCTGCGACGGACACCCTTACCGTTGTCTACGATCCCGCCGTCATCGAAGGCAAGGACTTCGTGAGCACGATCCGCGAACTCGGCTACGATGCCGGCTTCGAGCGGGCGACCTTCCCCGTCGGCGGGATGCACTGCGCGTCCTGCGTCGCCAAGATCGAGCGCCATCTCTCCAGTCTCGACGGCGTCGTCCGGGCATCCGTCAACTTCGCGACCGAGGAAGTCACGGTCGAATACGTGCCCAGACAGATCACGCCCGAGGATTTGAAGGAAGCGGTACGCAGCATCGGCTATAGCGTGCGGGAGGAGGCTGTCGAGGAGACGAGGACCCGGCGCGTCGAACTTCAGGTCCCAGGCACGTCCGCACCGCATGCTGCGGGTACGGTCCGGCGCGCGCTCAGGAAGGTTACCGGTGTCACTGCGGTCTCGATAGACCATCCGCGGGAGCGTGTCTGGGTCAACTTCGACCCCTACGTCACCTCCGTACCGCAGATTCAGAAGATCATAGCCGATCTTGGCTATCGGGCCGTCGAGGTCGCCGGAGAAGGCCGGGTCGAGGACCGGGAGCGGCCGATGCGCGAGTCAGCCATTCGCGGCTGGAGGACCCGGTTCTGGGTGAGCGCCATCCTGACGGTTCCCATAGTGCTCGGCGCCCTCAGAGACTTCCACTACCTCGGCCGCGTCATCCCGGCGTTTCTGTCCATTCCGTATCTGCAGTGGGCGCTTGCGACACCCATCCAGTTCTGGGGCGGCTGGCCCTTCTACCGCGGCACGTGGGCCGGACTGAAGCACGCTACCGCAGACATGAACACGCTCATCGCCGTCGGAAGCTCCGCCGCATACCTCTACAGCGTCGCCACGATCTTCTTCCCAGGGTTCTTCGTGACAGCCAGCGGGATGCACCCGGCGATGTACTTCGACACATCCGCTGTGATCGTGACACTCATTCTTCTCGGCCGGTACCTGGAAGCCGGGGCGAGAGGCCGGGCCTCCGAGGCCATCCGAAGGCTCGCGGGCCTGCGGCCGAAGACCGCCCGTGTCGTCCGAGGCGGGAATGAGACCGACATCCCGGTCGAGCAGGTGCGCGTCGGCGATGCGATCATCGTCCGGCCGGGCGAGAAGATCCCCGTGGATGGCGTCCTGATCGAAGGCGAGTCGGCGGTTGACGAGTCGATGATCACCGGCGAGAGCATTCCGGCCTCGAAGCGGCCCGGCGACGAAGTCATAGGCGCAACCATCAACCGCGCAGGCAGCTTCACCTTCCGAGCCACCAAGGTCGGCAGGGACACGGCCCTCGCGCAGATCATAAGAATGGTCGAGCAAGCTCAGGGATCCAAGGCGCCGATCCAACGGCTGGCGGACGTGATCTCGAGCTACTTCGTGCCGGTCGTCATCGCGATTGCGGTGGCAGCGTTTGTGCTCTGGCTTATCTTCGGTCCGGCGCCGGCTCTGAGCGCCGCGCTGCTTGCGTTTGTAGCGGTGCTCATCATCTCGTGCCCGTGCGCGCTCGGCCTGGCAACTCCGACGGCCATCATGGTCGGCACCGGGAGGGGGGCGGAGAACGGAGTCCTTATCAAGGGAGGGGAGATCCTGGAGCGGGCACACCAGGTGACGACGGTCGTGCTCGACAAGACGGGGACGCTCACCAAGGGCGAGCCAGCGCTTACGGACGTGGTTCCGGCGGAAGGTGTCGGTGAGGCTGAGCTGCTGAGGCTCGCGGCCTCTGCGGAGCGAAGGTCGGAGCATCCGCTCGGCGAGGCCGTGGTGCGCGGAGCGGCGGAGCGGGGCATCGAGCTTGCGGAGGTCGAATCGTTCTCCGCAATCGCGGGCGAGGGTGTCGAGGCGGCTGTCGAGGGCCGCGGCCTGCTCGTCGGCAGCGAGAAGCTGATGCTCGACCGCGGCATAGGGCTGGGCGGGCTTCGGGAGCGGGCTCAGGAGCTCTCCGCCGAGGGCAAGACGCCGATCTACGCCGCCGTAGACGGTCGCGCCGCGGCAGTCCTCGCCGTCGCGGATACCCTCAAGGACAACTCCGCAGAAGCCGTGCGCGCGCTCCATCAGATGGGACTCGAGGTCCTCATGCTCACAGGCGACAACCGCAGGACCGCCGACGCGATAGCCAAACAGGTCGGCATCGACCGTGTCCTTGCCGAGGTCCTGCCTCAGGACAAGGCGAACGAAATCCTGCGGCTGCATGAACAGAGAAAGGTCGTCGCGATGGTCGGCGACGGCATCAACGACGCGCCGGCGCTCGCACAGGCGGACATCGGCATCGCCATAGGGTCCGGCACGGACGTTGCTATGGAGGCCGCGGACATTACCCTCATCTCCGGCGATCTGCTCGGCATTGTGACCGCGATCTCACTCAGCCGGCGGACCATTTCCACGGTCCGTCAGAACCTGTTCCTGTCCTTCGTCTACAATGTCGTGCTGATCCCACTCGCGGCGCTCGGCCGTTTGAACCCGATGTGGGCTGCGGCTGCGATGTCGCTCTCGTCCGTCTCCGTAGTATCGAACTCGCTCCGGCTGCGGTCGTTCAGGCCGGCGGCAGGTGCGCGAGTTGAGAGGTGAGAGCCTTCTGTTGCATCGGGAGACCCTTGTGCCGATGCCCGCCTAACGTGCCAAAGACCAATGATCCCTTCTTTGTGATCACGAGCTCGCGCGTCATCATGTCTCTTGCACCCAGCGCCAGCCTCGCTCTCGCCCTTCGAGGATTCAGGGGGCAGGCATGGCTCGGTCAGCCCCGGTCACCGCCCCCTATCCCCTGACGCTGAGCTTCGCAAACCTCAGCTTGCCCGCGCGGAGTATCTGGCCGTCGCGGATCGGGATTTCGGCGTTCGGGTCGGTTATGCGTTCGCCATCGAGTGTCACGGCGCCCTGCTCGACAAGCCTCCTCGCCTCGCTGTTCGAGCTTGCCATGCCGGCGGTCACAAGCAGCCTGGGCAGCCAGATCCGGCCGCTTTTGAGCTTCTCCCGCGGGATTGCGATCTCCGGGATCTCGGTCGGCAGCTCGCGCTGGCTGAAGACTCGCTCGAACTCCGCCTGCTCGCCTCTCGCGGCTTCCTCCCCGTGGTACATCCTCGTTATCTCGAAGGCCAGGCGTTCCTTGGCAGCCATCGGATGGATCGCGCCTGCGGCAAGCCCCTCCCCAATTCCGTGGACCTCATCGGGCGGCAGGTCGGTCGCCAGCTCGAAGTAGACCGGCATTACCTCGTCCGGTATGGACATCACCTTGCCGAACATGTCCTTTGGCGGCTCGGTGATGCCAATGTAATTGCCGAGCGACTTCGACATCTTCTGCACGCCATCCACACCCGGCAGGAGAGGCATGAACAGCCCGACCTGCGGCTCCTGGCCATGGTATCCCTGCAGGTCCCGCCCCATCAGGATGTTGAACTTCTGGTCCGTGCCACCGACCTCCACGTCAGCCCTGATCTCCACCGAGTCGAGCGCCTGGGCGATGGGGTAGAGCAGTTCGTGCAGCCCGATCGGCCGCTCTTCGGCAAGCCTGGTCTGGAAGTCGTCCCGCTCGAGGACCCGCGCCACGGTGACTCGCGAAGCCTCCCGGACCACGTCGCCGAACGTCATCTTGCCCAGCCAGTCGCCGTTGAAGGTCAGCGTCGTCTTGCCGCGGTCGAGGATTATCCAGAACTGCGAGGTGAACGTCTCCGCGTTTGCTCTGATCTCGTCCGCGCTGAGCATTGGCCGGGTCTCCGACTTGCCCGACGGGTCACCGATGCTCGCCGTAAAGTCCCCGACGATCAGGATCACCTCGTGTCCCAGGTCCTGGAACTGGCGCATCTTGCGCAGCACGACAGCAAAGCCCAGATGGATGTCCGGCGCGGTCGGATCGATGCCGAGCTTGATTCTCAGCCGGCGCCCTTCTTTCCTGGCCCCGGCCAGCTTCTCCCTCAGCTCTTCCTCGGGGACAATCTCGGCCGTGCCCCCCTTGATCAGGTCGAACTGCTCGTCTATGGTCAGCTCTCTTGCCATCAACTATCAGGCACCCTACGTCGCGGCCGCCCTCCGCGCCGGCCTGTTCCTTCCGAGCGGCCTTCTTGTGGCTCCCGTGTACCAAAACAAGCCCCGCCGAACGTATGGCAGAGCTTGGTGGTTCGGGATCGGTGATCTCACGCATGGAATCCTACCATCCCGACTCGCCCGATGTCAAACCCCATGGTCCCGAGCCGGTCCTCGCACATCCTCGTCAGCCAGGCTCGCTTCCCGTTGTTCCGGGACACCCCGAGGCTGTCCCAAGAGTCATCTAGGGTACAGGTGTTATGATTGGGTATGCCGAATTCCTCTGTGGGAGGGATTGGCATGGGCAAGTTCAAGGAGCCGACGGC
>Ga0315282_10010504_pt1 | contig 14503 bp, 16 predicted proteins | sample YL17G07_20_MG_FD_203693 | JGI IMG/M metagenome (GOLD analysis project Ga0315282, IMG submission 203693) | Sediment microbial communities from Yellowstone Lake, YNP, Wyoming, USA - YL17G07_20 | ecosystem: Environmental > Aquatic > Freshwater > Lake > Sediment | place: USA: Wyoming | collected...
ACGGAACTATGGATGAGATGGGTGACCCTTCGGATTTCGGCGATGAGATTCCACTGCTGATAGCGTTCGTCTTGACCAATGCCAACAGGTTCGTCTAGTACTGCAGGATAGGGCAGGGCCCTCTCCCTGCCACGCCTTCTTTTTCACTACACGTGCACTAGCCAAGTCGAGTGGCTGTGAACGCATGGCATACCTTCAGAAGTGATCAGACTTGTTCGAGCTGCTGACTAGTGTGTGCTCTCTTCGGTGCGGGCGTCGTGATTTGAACTCTCGTTTTCGTTTTAATTGTGTGTGAGTCAAATGGTGCGGGCGTGACAATCTGAACCCTGAGAAGAAAGGGGGGCAACTTTCTTCTTGAGGTAGGACCATTGCAGATTGGCCTACGGTCAGTATCCCAAGCTTGCTGACGTAGCTACAAGCATGTTGATCTGGTTGTCTCTGAGCTCATTGTCAAAGACCTTGACTTTCGACATCTCGATGTTGTAGAGTAGTATGCCAGCGGCGACCCAAGGTTGTTGTCCGATTGCCTTGCCCTGCCCTTGGGTGACCGGTTGGAACCACTGCCAGTTATGATGCTGCCGCTTATCTCGCCGATCGCATGATAACTCAGTTGGATGCCGCTCTCGGGCACTGTCGCTTTCGCTATGGATGCACTGACTCGATTGTGATGGATGTTCACGCTAACCTCGTCGACTGCCACGATACCAACCATCTGATAGTTCATGACCACATTATGGCTTACCTCAACAGTCTGAGTGTTTGCATGAGTTCCATCCCTAGGCTCGTTCCGAACTTCGATACCAGCTCCCTCCCAGCAACTACTTTCTGCACCTTGGTTAATGCCTTATCATCAGGCGCGCGAATAAGGACTATGAACGGTTCTCACATAGCAAGTGTTTTCTACTTTGCATGCCAACTGCACACTTGGAGTCGTGAGACTCCTGTCGCAAAGGACGTTACTTGTCGTCTGCTTGCTTGTCGTCAGCGTAGTGGCGTTCGCGGACATTCTTCTCTCTGCATCGGCGCAGAGCGTGTTGCAGGCAACATCGACAACAACGGTCACAATCACAACGACAACTACAAGGACAAGCACTACAGGTACGACCACAACGACAACCTTGACTTCAACGACTTACTCGCCTTACATTTTCCCGACTCTGACGACGACCGTGACACTCACCATAACCTCGACCGTGTCTTGGTACGGCCCGTCAACACCACTAGTAGGATTGGCTCTGCTGTCGAGGGGTTCCCTATGGTGTTTCTACTTGATCCTGCCGGCAGCCTTCCTTTGGGTGGGTTCTAGGAGACTCATTCTGCGAAATGGTAGACGATGGTGGAGACGCAATGTCTGGTTCAGCTAGACGGCGACTTTGTTCTGCGCTGCTTCTCCTTGTCGCTTTGCTGACATTTCAGCTCGTGTTCGAGTCTCCCACCGGGGCAGGGCAGAGTGTTGCTCAAATGCCCATGGTAACCGTCACGACTACAACTACCGCAACCGCGACTGCCCTGACCACTAGCACAGCTACGTCGACGACCGCAACAACCGTCACTACACCGACGACGGTTATGATGTACACGAACTTTGCGACTACCACCATCACTAGCACCCTGGTGACTACGGTGACGTATGCGGATCTCTCTGTGAACTTCGACAAGCCTTACCCAGCAACGTACAATCCCGGCGAGACTGTCCACATCAACGGTGGCTTCAGCACACCTTACTGCACTTGGACGTATACAAGCGGGGGACAAGGATCAGGCTTGGTGGTCGACATCGCTATCTATGGCCCAAGTGGGTCGCTAGTAGGGGGGGCTACTACGAGTCCCGCTGCTGCGGGCTACAAGGCGTATGCCTACGACTATGTCTTGTCAGCAAGTGCGGCCGCTGGCACATACGATGTTGTAGTCTCGTACCATTATCCATGTGGAGGGTTCATTGTCTACGGGAATGCTCGCTTCTTCGTTGCTTCTTCCGTCACGTGTTCAACAGTCACGACTTTTCCCGCCTGGGGGATTACTATCTCAACGGACAAGAGCGTCTACGGGTCGAGTGATACGGTGCAGATTGCTGGTACCGTAAGTGGCGGCCCAGGCTGTTACTGTCCATGCGGCGCAACATGTACGTGCGCATTCACAAGCTATATCGTCGTTCAGCTGATGATCATGAGTGCTCTTCGTACGGTCTACACGAAGACTCTGACTCTGTCTGCCTATCCGTCAGGTCGCCCCTACACTGACAGTTTCAGCCTCTCGTCCGGTCTTGAGTCCGGGAATTATCAAGTCGTCGCTCGCGCGAGCTATAGCGGCTATCCGACGGTTGAAGCAAGCTCAAGCTTCCAACTGCAAGGCACAGCCACGACTATTGCCGTCACTAGTCCTGCGACCACAACCGAGTGGACTTGGACGGTGTCAGGGATGGGGGGAATCGAGGGAAGAGTAATGGGGCTCGATATTTTTGGGAACAGGGTAGCCTTGGCCGGAGCGGGTGTAGAAGCAAAGGGACAACAGACTTTCACCGCACAAACTGGGGAGGACGGGAGCTTTCATCTGACTGTACCACCAGACAACTACGTCGTGACAGCGTCCGCTAATGGCTACGCTCCAAAGTCCGGCTCAGTTTTCATTGCAGAAGGATGGAAAGCGTCAATCGACTTCCTGCTTACACCCACAGTAACCGTTTCAACGGTTGTGACGACTACGGTTAGCCCCGCAACAACCCTGACGACTTTGGTTGCGTCTACTACGTTGTCTACTGTCGTCACGGTGTATACTACGATGGGCACTGGAGGTACGGTGACGGCGTTGGTTCAGGGACTGGTTATGCAGGTAAGTAGCAACTCATCAGTCTCTAGCTTTGTCTTTGACTCTTCAAGAAGCCTTCTCAACTTCACCGTTTCTGGGCCGGCAGGAACTCAAGGGTTCTTTGATGCGGCAGTTGCGAAGAGCCTTCTTCTGGGACAGCCGGTTGTTTTGATTGACGGCGTAGAGCACACAGCATCGGTTACTGAGGACGCGGACTACTGGTACATCCACGTGACGTATCCGCATAGTGCGCATCATGTCGCGATAGGAGGCTCGAACACAATACCAGAATTCCCATCGATTGCAATGCTCACGGCAGTCTTTGTGTTCGCGATTATCGTGTTCAAGCGACGAACGAGATGCGTTACCCGCGATTCTATCGCCCAAAGTAACAATGATAGCCATTTAAGAAGTCTCATCCTGATTCTTTGATTGGAAGCGCCTTCCCGTTGGCTTCAAAGACCGGCCTAGAAAACTGCCCTCAATGCGGGACGCCTGCGTCTTCAGCGCAAACGCCGGATGGACGCGCATTCTGCGGCAGTTGTGGTCAGCAACTCATCTTTTGTCGCGCTTGTGGGGCTGCCAACTTGGCTTGGTCAGGTTTCTGTCACAATTGCGGAAAACCGCTTTCGCTAGTGGTTGCAAGCAAGGCGCGGAGCGGCGCTCAAGAAAAACCCAGTCATCCTCAACAGACGGTTGCTGAGCGACCAGTCCGTGATGTTCTCCCGGAGCTATCTGAGGATTCACATCAGTATGTTCCACCCCCGGCCCCTTCGCCCGGCATTCAAAACCTGCCGACGATCGAAAGAATGCGCCTCTGCGAATTCTGCAAGAGAACAATTGGTGAAGGTGAACGGTTTTGTTCGTATTGCGGAGCGGAACAGAAGAATCCTCGCGAGCCTCGGGCTTCACTTGATCCACATACGATGAAGGTAGCAGTTACGATGCTAGCTAGGATCACAGAAGCCAAGGATCATCCCGAATATGTCCCGATTATTGACCAAGATGCTACAACGATCGCTGAAGTCGCTCTTGGGAAAGAGAAACCGTATGACGCATACGAGCTGTCGTTCCGGGACCAGCTTAGACTCCTCGCGCTTGTCTTCGTGTACACGCGTGATCGTATACGTTACAAGGGAGAGAGTTTCGGAGAACTTGTAAGGTGGCCATGGGAAACCATCAAGAGTGGTGGAGATTGCGACTGCAAGGTCGTATTGTTAGCAACGATATTGGCCAATCTTGCGTTCCGAAGGATGCACTTGCTAGTTCTCCCTCCAGGCACCTACCTCGACACGAAACAGGGAAAGGAGAAGAAGATCCAAGGGCACGCGATGCTGGAAGTTGAACTCACGGACAACAGCAGGCTAATTCGCGTAACGCTCGACCCATCATGTCCTGATTGTGATGTTGACGAGATTCCAGGATCGGTGCAGCCCTTCCTCCAGAATTTCTACAGGATTCCAGTAATCCTCTAAAGCTCTTCTAGTGGACTGCCGCAATTGACACAGAATGCCCTCGTGTAGGGCGGATTCTCAAAACCACAGCTGGAGCAGATCCGTGGAGAAGGGGGAACTGCGTGGCTCCGACGCGACCGGGAAATGCCGAGTGCAACCAGCGCTGCAACTGAAACTGCTGCCACCAGAATACTCGCTGTGAATAGCGGTGAAGGGCCTTCCGGCGGCTGACTCTGGTTGTGCGTCGTCTCTGTAGAGGAGCGGGTGGTTGTTTCAGTGGTCACGATTCCCACGACTGAAAAGACAGCCGTCAACTGATGCGGAGAGTCCATGACGAGGGAGTATGTTTGAGCCGCGCCCACGTCTGTACCATCGAGTTCCCAATAGCTGAACACGTGGCTTGGAGTGAGGACGACCGCGGTTACCTGGATTGAGGCCCCTGCGCTGTACCAATAGTCAGAGGAGGAGGGATTGAGCGATATCTGTCCGACCTCGAATGGGCTGGCGCTCACGGTCAAGTGGTACTCAGTTTCGGTCTGATACTCAGCCTTGATGAAGAGGGGCTTGTCTGCCTTAAGCGTCAGTGTTCTGCCCTCCATCGGCGCCCCGTTCACCAGCCAGCGCACAAAGATATCCCGCTCCTTGACGTTGCTATCGTTCCTCGTAACCACGAACTCATTCGCAGAAAGAGCAACGTTTGAGTCCACTGCTTTCCATATGTCCGTGCTCTGTCCGTGAATATCATTGACCACGACTTCCTGCTCGACGGTGTAGGCAAATGTGTGCCCCTTTTCAGATAGCTCTGCGGCTGTCCAACATTGATTCTCGTATGTGCAGTAGGGCACATACCAGCAGTAACCGTAGTAGTCGCAGTAGTAATACGTGTCATAGCAAACCGGAACTTCCTGACAATTCTGTGTTGAGATTACATCAAGAGTCCAGACGTTGTTAGAGTTACTGTATCTAGTGCAGACATCTGTGCCTTCGTACGTCGCGCAGTTTCCTTTGATCTCGGTGCCCACTTCGAAGGTGTGTGACTTGCTCTTGTCCACGTTGAATGTCTTCGTGCCACCTCCGGGTATTGTCCCCACATTTTTTCCATCAATGGTCATGCTCACGGACAATTGAGGGGATAATCCCTTGATCGTAACAGGGATAGAGATCGTCGCCGCAGCGACTGGTTGAGGCACATAGTCGAACACATGCGACTCCCAAGCAACCGTAGTCCACTTGTTGTCTGCGCAATAGTATCTGCTTCCAGCGGCATCATTTACGAACTGCTCAACTTGAAAAGTGTGTGAGGTGCCGATCGGATAGCTCAGGACCTTCACATCGCTGCCTTTCATGTCAGCAGCCTTGTTCCCGTCAACAAGCAATGCGGTGGTCGCGTCGGGCGGCAGGCCAGCTAGAGAGATGGTAACTTCGTATGTGTCAGAGGTGACTACGAATGAAGTGGTGTCCCGGGCTGTCCCGCAGTATGTGGCCGAAAGCTCGGCCGTGTATGTTCCTATTGGATCGGACGCCTTCTTCGTGAAACTGGCAGGGAGGTAACCTTGCGCGTTCGCCCAATTGCTGCCATCTGGTTTCTTGACTGTGAGATAGTACTGGGCCGGCAGATTCGCATCCATCCTGAGAGTGACCGTTTCACCCTTCATGTACGAAGCCTTGCTAGCCTCCACATTGACGCTGAGCAAGTTCACCGTTGGAAGTAGGTTGATTGTCAGCGTCGGACCTGCGATCGTACCGAGAGCAGGATCACTCCCTTGTACTGCGAGTTGTAAGGAGTAGGGGCCTGGAGTGTTCTGAGTTGGACAGACATCAGCAGGGCCAGGAAGCGGAATGGTAAGAGTGGAGTCCAAGCTCCCGGAAGCGGGGACGTTTAGCGTAGTCGGCGAGAACGATCCCACCCACCAAGACCCACTCGATCCAACTAAGGAAAGAGTGACCGAGTGTGTGTTCATAGTATCAATGTTGGTAACCCTCACGTGGTTGACTACGACAGCGCCCATTTGGGCCGTTGTCGTTGTCCAGTCGAGAGCACTAATCGTAACTTGAGCATGAGCAGGTGTGACTAACGGTGCCACGCTGACTATCACGAGAAGAAGAACCATGAAACGGGATAATCGACGCAAGTTAACACCGAGCCTGTGCGCTAGCCTTCAACTGAGCCTGCTGGTCTTGGGGGTTACTTCTTTTTCAGTCTTGATGCTATTTCCGGCGGTAGCGAGTCCCAATCTATTCGCCAGACATACCGCGACTTCTGCAGTGGGTCTTCGTTGAAGTCTCTCTTGACAAGGCCCTCTTCTTCCATTCTGTTGAGGTATTCGCTGATTACGCTTCTGCTGATGTTTAGGTGACTCGCGAGCTGCTCGGTGCCGACCTGTCCTCCCATGTCAACCATTCCCAGTAGGGTCCTGTACCACGCGATCCGCACTTTGGGTTGTTTCTCTTCAGAGATTGATTTCTCAAGCTCGTCTATCCGCTGCTCTATCCTCTGAAAACGAGACTCGAGCCACTTCTTCAGGTCATCGTTGCTTGACACTAGGTTTCACCTCTCGGGTCGTCAATCGGCGGCTCAGCTCCGAAAGCCTGCGGTCGATCTTCAACATCCTCGACTTTAGCCAAGCAGAAAGATCTCCGCTCATTTGTCGTCCCCAACTTCCGTGGCTATACGTGTATAAGAATGTATCGTCAGTATCGAAACCCATATATTCGTCTCCGTCTCATAGTGTAGATACGTGTCTCGACAGGTGGATACGTTGTCAGAAATACTGGTCTTCGTAATTGTGATGGCGGCAGGATGCCTTGGCCTAACCGTAGGTCTCCAGCCTCTCCTATGGAGCACAAGAAGTGCCTCCACTTCGAGCGGGGGACCTTGGGCTTTTTCCAACAGCCAGGCTATCTCACCTCACCTAGGAATCCGCGTGAAACCAGTTCCTTCGGTTCCTGTGAGAGTTAGGCGGGTCTGGCGTGAGAGGAGATCGCTATGATGCGACCGCCCGAGTTTCAAGCCTTGGGTCGACGAGTCATATGCGGAATGCTTGGCAGCGACTTGATCAGTCGGGTTGGAGGGACTGGCGGAGGACTTGCAGCGTTTCGATGCATGGTCGTCGCGTTTGTTCTCTGGCAGGGAGTCGGCGGAGTCATCTGGTTCTTCTATTCGACTTCTCTCGTCGGTATGACGCCGACTCAATGGGCCGCTGAGAGCGCATTCGGTGCCGTCTGGGGGTTCATCAACATGAGCGGCGTCCTAGTCCTATTCGAGTTTCTGAGGAAACGTTGGAGATGAATGAGATGCCTGCGAACTCTGCATACTCCTATTCTACGCCCAGAACGATGGGGGTCAAAGATACCAAGATAGCAAGCGCACAATGTCCTCAGTGCGGGGCCGCTGTTAACCGACGCACTCGCTATTGCTCGAAGTGTGGCGCTGCATTAAGAGTTTGTTCCAGATGCAGATCAATCAACATCGCATTTGGACGCTTCTGTCACATGTGCGGGCAGTTGTTAATGGTTGCGCCTGTCCCGAACGAGATTAGCAAGATAGTGACTTGGGAAACTCGTGATTTCGATGTTCTCGACGAAGCTGTACTTGCAATAGTCAAGCTTCGCGGAGGCCTGATCTCGGTCTCTGAGACTGGCGCTGCACTGGGCGTCTCCACTGAGGAGATCACTGAAAGCATCGAACGTCTTGAGTTTGCGCATCAGATTGAACGTGCCGAGTCGGAACCCCAAGGTGATTAAGATGATCGTAATTCGGAGAGTTGTAATGTCTGTCCTGATTCTGCTGATACTGTCTAGTACGCCCGTTCTTGCTGCTTGCGCAGATCAGACTGCGACTGCGAATGTTGCGTTCAACAGAGACCATACGGCTGCTCATGTGACTGTTATCATAAACGGAGTCAAGAAGGAATACGACTTCAAGACTACTCCCTCAGGACCCTCACAGCCTGATGGCACGCATTCGATATTAACCTTGGATTCCAAGAAGAGTGAGCTTTCGCTCGGTGACAGTTATGGGAGACGGGAGGCCGTGTCTAGGTTGCCATACCCGGGTTCAGTCTCGTTGCTGATGCGAAGTGCAACTTCAGTCCATGTTCATCTCTCAGCCAAGGCATGGCTTGCCGCTGACATTGCACTTGTAATCGCCATAGTGGCTGTCATTGTCGCCTATTTCGTCACAGGATATTCCAGCACTATTGTACTCAACCTGCTTCTTGCAGCATTCGTGAACATGAACAGTTTCATACTCAAAGACCGTAACGGTGACAGGTCTCTGGATCTCTGGATTCCCGTCGACTGGTATAACGCTTCAAAGGCGGCAGTCAGCCACTGCATCTATGTGGCTACTCCGCACTATTGGTGGTTGATATTCTCCAAGCTTACCGACGGCATTCCTCAGATTGTTGGAACTCGCTGATCATTGTCAGGTTCTCTTGTGGGTGGTTGAAATGATTGGGATGAAAGTGTTTGGCTTGGTGTCAGCATTCTTGCTCGTCTCGACTGTTGTGTCTCCCATGTATTTCGATTCGTACCACAGCACGTTAGTGTACGAGTTCTATGTCCAGAGCCCGCACTTGGAACCGGGAAATGTCCTGGAGAACATCAGGTGCTCTCCTCTAAGACTTGGAAATGGGATCCAGATTGTTGCTATCCACGCCACTATCAGTTCGTTTCCAAGCATACACGTTCAGATCTGGCTGGACATTGACGGGATGAGCAAGTTCTATCACGTCAACAGCGGGAGTCTGGGAACCGCAAACTCCGACTTGTCAGGCATCAGCGTGTACGTGCCTGCCGGATCGGAGATCGCAATGGTGTACTGGAGTCACAATCTGGGCAGCAACGAAGGGGACTTCCACGCCAGCATCACGATATTCTACGTGAACTCTTGACTGACAGGAAGGATGATGAAACAGGATAGTGCATTGCTTGTTGACTAGTGTCATTTGCGAAAGTGTTAAGCCTCCAGCGGCCAAGCAATGAGGCGAGGTTTCTTGAGGTCTAGGATCCTGCTAGCCTCGATCTTCGCCCTGACGCTTCTAGTGTTCACGCATTCGGCGTGGGCTACTGACTCATTCACGATTGAGGCCAATCCGACATCAGCAATAACTGTTCAAGGCGGCTCGGTAGCCTACACGATTACTGTTGGGTCATCCTCTGGGTTGCCTGTGACTTTTGGAGTCACTGGTCTGCCTACGGGAGCAACTGCCGCCTTCAATCCACCATCGCTCCAACCGCCGATCGGTGGTACGACATCATCCGCTCTCACCGTTACGACATCACCCGCTTTTACCGTTACGGAGACACCTGTTGGAAGCTACCGACTGAATGTGACGGCGAGTGACAGTTCTGGGACGCATTGGGTCATGGTCACGCTGACAGTACTCTACACTACAGCCGACTTCGAGATTTCTGTATCCTCGAACTCCTTGACGATCAATACGACAGAGTCCAAGACGGCGATTGTGACAGTACAGTCGATCGCGAGTTACAATCAGAAGACAACATTGAGCGTGACGGGTCTGCCTGCACACGTAACCACGACCTTCACGCCCCCTGCGCCGCAGCCGCCGGCAGCAGGCACTGCAGACGCGATGATGAGAATCACGGTCGGCGCGGATGCGATTAGCGGCACTTACCCGCTCACGGTAGTTGGTACAGTTGTAAACGGCACGAGAACCAGATCGGTGCCCTTCACGCTCATCGTCATTGGCCACACTACACCTTCGGTTGCGGGGGCCAATGTGGGCCTTGCTTTCGCCTTCATAGGGATCGGGCTTGGAGTAGCCGCGGCTGGGGCTGGTCTCGCAATCGCAATGTCAGGGAGACAAGGATCCGAAGTCATGGATTTCGGTGGCTACTACTATTGCCGGAAACATCGGGTTCCTCTGTGGTATGTGGAAGGCAAACTATGGTGCCCACTTCATCAAAGGCACGTACGAACGGAGTAGACTGGAAGCAGAAAACATGAGAGCATGTGCACCGCTTGTTCTCCTGTTGTTGCTTCTTCAACTATCTACCCTGCAGTCGACTGTCGCATTCTCTCCCCTCGACAGTGCAACGCAAAATGTGGCTATCAATGCAACCCTATCAAGCTTGGCCCTAGCCTCTTCGCAGACTTCCTTCATCCCGACGCAGACTCCGGTCATCAAACTCGACTCGTTGTGGGTATCCTGTGGCATAGATAATCGTGGCTCTGTCGCAAGCATTAGAGTGTATATTGATTTGGCATCGGACAGCGTTCAAGTCTATTTCGAGTTTGTCAGAGTCTATGCCGGATGGAGAGGCGTAGCGCACGGACGTGTGGACTATCAAGGGGCTTCTTACAGCGCTTGGCTTGATCCTACTGATGCTTCCAGCACCGGTGTGTCGGTGCATCTTGCGGACAACATAGTCACTGCTTCCGGGGGAGGATTCAATTCTGTCGTGAGGGCATGGGCTGAGGGTTCAGATATTAGCGTCTACGTCGGTGAATGCCAATATGGAATTAGTTTTGAGGGTGCTCAGAATGGTAGCGGAAGTGCTTCTGCGTCCCCACTTGCAGCCATGGCAAGTATCGCACTAGGGCTCGTTGCTGCTGTGATATTGGTCGTTATAATTGCGCGTCGAGTTCTTCCTGCCCGAACGTCCCCACGCATTTGCCGGTCGTGTGGGTTCAGTAATCCGCCCTACACAAAATCATTCTGCACAAAGTGTGGCAAGCAGTTGGAAGCTTACAACGATAAGCCTCATCGAATGGTCGCGTGAACGGTGTTGGATTGATGTCTTCAGGGTGATTTTCGCTTGAGCAGAAGAGTGAAAAGGAAGACTCGTCGTCATGCAGTTCGAAAGAAGACGGTTCGTCAATTACTGACGGAGCTCAAGCGAGAAGTCCGAGTTCTTGGGAAGACACGAACTGCTTCGTCGGTGTACGGGAAGAAGCTTCACTTGGTTCTTCATCCCTATGCTGTGAAAGGAAACCTTGACAGCATCGACTTGTCCAGAAACACCCGCCTCTGTCTCTGCATACCACACGACGTAGTGGCTCGAATATTGCGAGAAGCCGAGACGTCTCCGGAGAAAGAGACTATCGGTGTGCTGTTGGGGTTTTTCGTAGGAGACGTGATCACAGTCTCCGACAGCATACATGGAGAAGCAAGGAGTCCGACGCATGCCGAGTTGTCAGCTGAAGAGCTCACCAGACTCCTAGACAGGGGCAAGCTGCGGGATCCGGATGCGAGGCTTGTTGGCTGGTATCATTCTCATCTTGGTCACGGCGTAGTCCCATCGAAAATAGACCTAAAGACCCAGTCTGTTCTGCAACAGTTTTCACCCAGCATATTCGCACTAATCGTCGACCCCAAGAGCGAAGACCTTGAAGCGTACGTCACGGAGGCTTTCACCGCCGTCGTGAGCAACCAAGCCCCTAAGGATTCTATAGTGTACAAGCTACCGCTAGTCGAACAAGGGAAGGATGAGAAGAGCGCGAGTCCCTGCGAGAAGTGCGGGAAACCATTAACCTGGATCGAGAAGTATAGTCGATGGTACTGCTTCACGTGCCAGAAGTATCAGTAGACATCTCGTAACTATGCGAGTCGGAGCATGTGGCCCACAACTCCTGTTCACTGGCTCCGCAACATAATTTGAATCGTCGTTGTTGGTTTCTTTTGTGCGTGCGCACCATTAGACCCGACGACGGTTCAATTAGCCCGCCGGTGCTTATGAAAATGCGTCTGTCCCACAGAATCCCTCTTAAGATCGGGTCGAGGATTGGTTCCGTTGGTCGAGTGCTGCTGATCTCAGTGAGTATGAGAGAACATGGTTCGCTGTGAGAATTGCGAGATGGAGACTTTCCGAACGAGAATCCAGCTTGAAGAGGATGGCTGTCCTTGGTGTGGTGTGGTTGGAATGGTGAGAGTTGAGCCTGAACCGCGCATAGTCGTTGCCCAGCCGAGTGTTAGGAAGATAGTGACACCACGTTTTGAAGCAATCATGAGTGCTCTTGAAGCATCCCATTGGTTCGGAGTTAGAGATGAGTTAGACAAAGCTAGCCACGCTTTAGGTGAAAGGAGGTATTCTGACGCGTGTAATAACCTGAGAATGGCGCTCGTAACCGTTTGGTCAAAAGTAGTCGAGAGACTCACCGGTCGCTCTGTTGGAATGGATCAGAGTGGCAAGACCGTCGACATCAAGCCTCTTGTGAACAGACTCAGGGATATGGGCGTCCCTGATGATACGGCAGGATTGGTTTCTAGAACTTGGGGCTTTCTCTCAGAGAGAAGCCACATCGAGAAGAAGGATGCCGCTCAACCTTCAGTAACTGAAACCTTCTATGGCTATCAACTCGGACTTGCTGCGATCGACTTACTATTGAGGCTCAATCAGCAAGCTATGCCATCCATTTCCTCGGAATGAGCATACGGACATGGGCGACACGACTGATTATGCAAGAGTGGTGCGTGCTTTGAACCATCGTCGTTTGTGTATTGGTTAGAATAGCCAACACAGCTTATTCCCCGTGCCACGTTTTCACAAGGTCAACTCGATACCGCTGGTTCAACTCCCTCACAAGATGCATGATGACTTTCTCCCGCACCACTTTCTTCGAATCGTCGCCTTGAAGAATCATTAGCGGCTCCTCTCTGGCGAACAGGATAAAAAGGTCCGATCTATCCGAGAACAGTGGGCAAACGAGTCTGGAAAATGACTTCTTGAGTTTTGTTTCGACCTGTCCGAATACGCATAGTGCTACTAGGTCAACGTTCAGATCCCGGAAAGCCAAAAGTCGACCAGCCATCTCGTACGCTCGATGTGCGAAATGATGCGTGCCGAGCATCAACTCGATAACCACTGGACCGCGCTCTCCCAGAAACAGGACCAAGTCCGGCGTCGGAAGCAAGGCCCTGTTCACCGAATTCCTCCATTGTGCGCTCTCGACGATTCTGACCTCCGAACTCGTCTCCTCCAATCCTACCCGTATGAGGCGTTCCAATTCCTCCATGGCCAGCGGAACGCTTGTTCCTACTGTCTCAGCGACAGCAGACCGAGCGATCCCAACTTTGGCTGAGGGAATTGAATACAGATGAATGCGTTTGTCGTCGGCGAGCCTCTTTTGGACTAGGCCTGCTTCAAGCAGGTCTTTGAGTGCTAGGTGGATTGTGGGTTCAGCGCGATTGAGCTGGTGGCTTAGGATTCTTGGGCTAATCGGATCCTTGGACTCTAGCATGGTCTTGAGGATCTTGTAGAGTAGTGGGCTTCTATGTAGAAACTGTCCGGCTTCTCTTTGACCGTTTGTCATGGGTTCCTTTGCTGTCTGGTTACAAAGGATTTATTAGCCTTTTCGCCCATTTGCGGCTCGGAGGTTGAGCCTGCAGGGGTTCGTAGATTGAGAATATCCTTCGTACGGTGATATTCCATTGTGGCTTTGAAGTGGCGGAGTGTTTTGAATGTTATTTGTTCTATTCTTGGGTTCTGAAGTTTCCGGGCTATTCTCCCTCTCTGCGCAGCGTAGAGTCTGCGGAATACCTCCATTGATGTCAGCGGGTCGATGTCTGGATTGCGAAAGATTAGCTTGTACCGCTTCGGTAGCGCGTTGAGCATGCTGACTAGTCGGAGGGAGATTCTGAGTTGTCTGGGGTTGCTGTTCTTCTCGGGGCATATGTTGACTGTTCTCTGTTCTGGGTCAAGGTCGATCCATCTGAGGTTCCATGCTTCTCCGGCTCTTGCTCCGGTCTCTTTGATGAGTTGCAGGTATGTCGCGGTCTTTTTGCCGGCTCCTGATATTAGTTGGTCAACTTCGACCTCTAACGGGACGAATGGGAGTTTCTCTATTCGTCTGTAGTTCGGTTTGTCGAAGGTGAGATGCTTGTAGGCGTAGAATCTTGCAAGGTCTTCTGTCAGTTTGGCTTTGCGGGATTCGCTTATTTCGGCGTAGGCTAGGTACGCTTTGGCGGATTCTGGCTGGAGCAGGTTCGCGTGCCTAGCGATGGATTTCAGGGCCTGAATGCAGTACTTGATGGTTGAGTGTCTGTATCCTTGTTTGCGCATCCATAATCCGAAGTTGATGATCTGGGAGAGCGCTTCGGGTTCGATCTGTTGGATATGTCGAGTTTCGACACAGGGGGTGGAGCTCAAAGCGCCGGGGGTTAGCTTGAAACCCGCGTTTAAAACTGTCAACCAAGCTGACTTTGAGCTGTGTAACAGCCGAGAATGAGCTGGAATCAAGCGGTACTTGAGCTCAGAATCAGCTCAGATGGACAGTC
>Ga0315282_10010505_pt1 | contig 14502 bp, 9 predicted proteins | sample YL17G07_20_MG_FD_203693 | JGI IMG/M metagenome (GOLD analysis project Ga0315282, IMG submission 203693) | Sediment microbial communities from Yellowstone Lake, YNP, Wyoming, USA - YL17G07_20 | ecosystem: Environmental > Aquatic > Freshwater > Lake > Sediment | place: USA: Wyoming | collected...
CCCCGAAGAAGCGGCCCTTCTTCCAATTCCATCTTTCGACTCTGATCGTGCTCACGTTCCTCGCGGCGCGGTTGCTGTGGGCGAACATGGCGGGACAAGAATGGGTATCTCAGTCGAACCATGCCCCGCACGTCACATACTGCAACACGGACTATGGCTGGCCGGTGCATAGCGTTACCAGGTATTTCGTAACCGAAGTGGACGGCAAGCGGATTGAGCCGTCACACCTCGTCAGCGATATCTGGAAGTGGCAGTGGTGTGCGTGCGATGCAATAGTTGCCTTGGCCATCTGCGGAACCATCGCTTTCCTGTTGGAGCGGCGTATCCGCCGCCGGGAGCGCCGCCAATGACCATGCCGCCCCCCTTCCCGCTGCTGCTCGCCTGCCTTGCTTTGGGCGCGTTCGCGGCGGAGACGCCCGCGCCAGTGGCAATAGGAAGGATCGGATGAGGAAGCCACGTTTCATCATTGCGGCGGCCGTAATTGGCCTGGCAGCCGTCCTGCTGGTGCCGTCGGTCCTGAGGCATCACCGGCGGGCGGTCCAGCGGCAGTGGAGGGCCGCCGCCATCGAGGAGGTCAACCGGCTGGCCAGCGACAGCGACTGGATCGCGACTCGGATCGCGGCGCTCGACGAGCGCCCGGGGAACGACGAGTCCTCGCGGGACAAATGGCTTTCGGAGCGCCTGGTCCTGATGCAGAACGGGGAGTGGATCGTCTGCGCCAACAAGTGCTCGAAGGAGGACTGGAACTTCGACGACATCTTCGTCGGCAAGGCGTCCGACGGCAAGTGGTACTACTCCACGTTCCACTTCTGCACCGGCATGGTCGTCCTCCGCATCCAGGGGCGGCCTGCGGGCCTGGACAGCTTCAAGAAGCAGTACTTTCTCCGGGAGTTCAGCGGGGATGCTGACTCGCTGCTCGACCGCACATGGCCCTTGCCGGGGCAACGATGAACGATGCCCCTCTGCGGCGAGTGAAACCGTGGTACAATGCCGCCATGTGCCGGACGATGGCCTTCCTCTTACTCACGTGCGCCTTGGCCCATGCCGCTGACTCGCAACCGCAGGCCGCGACGTATCCGCTCTGGGACGGCCATGAATCCATCGAGCAGTACGCGAAGCGCGCCGACCTGCCGCCGACGAGGACGCTGGACCTGGGCAACGGCGTGAACCTGGAACTGGTGCTGATACCGGCGGGGAAGTTCACGATGGGGACGCCGGAGCCGGAATCGCCCTGGATAGGCGGCACTATCTTGGGAATCGCTGGCCTGATCGTGGTGGTCTTGTTGACGCGGCTCCTGTGGCGTGCTTTTCGCCAGCGTCGCCGCCCGCAGTTCTCGCTGCGCTGGCTGGTTGTCGTCGTCGTGATCTTGGGCGTCGCGCAGTACGGCGGCTTCCGCTGGTGGAGGGCCGTTGAGGCATCGCACAGCTTCTGGCGGAGCGAATCCCCCGCGCCCGCGCCTTGCCTTTGAACGAACCCGCACTCCAGGCCGATTCACGGGGGCCTTGCCGTTGTCGTAGCCACCTGAACCCCACAACGGTAGCGCGACGAAGCTCAGTTTCGTTGCGGTTTCTAGCGTTGTCAAGCGTCCTAGAATTTCCTAGAAGATCGGATGCGGCAACCATCCGGTTGACAAGCAGACCGGCCAGGAGGACGTGGACAGGCTCAAGCGCATGGTCTCGGAGACCTGGGACGCGATCACGAAGGAAGTCTTCGTGCAGCGCGAGGGTTGGGGCTGCGCGCAGTGTCCGTATCGCAAACGCTGCTTGGGTTGAACCTACGAGACAGCGAGGACGCCTGCAGCCTTGTGGCCGCCGGTTCCTCCTGCAGGGCGGGCGCGGCCAGTCCCCTCCGGTTCTCCATCATCCTTTGCCGAATCGCCCCGCCACGATATCATCACGTCTTCCCTTGGGAGGCATTTCCATGAGCGGAACGATCCGCACGCTCCTGATCGTTGCCCTGGCCACGACCCCCCCTTTTCCCCCCCTTACCAAGGGGGGGATAAAGGGGGGGTGCGCGCGGCCGGCCGGTCTCGGCCGCGGTGGAGAGTTCCTGGGAACGGAACAGACAGGGAGGATTGCGCATGCGGCCACGGTCATTCTTCGCCATGTCGTGCCTCGGGGCCTTCCTGGGATGGCTCGGGCCGTTGCCCGCAGCCGAGGACCTCAAGATCGTCTTCGACGACAAGGGACTGGCTTCCGTAGCCCACAACGGTGTGGAACTGATGAAGCCCACGGACCCGCGGCCGGGCGTGGAGTTCTGGCGCTTCCCGGACCCGAACGCCAAGGAGGGATTCCGGCAACTCTGGGGTCCGAAGCCGAAGCAGAGCTCCTTTGACGCGGCGAAGAAGAGCCTGCTGGTCGAGTACGACTGGGGAACGCTCGAATGCCGGTACGTTCAGAAGGACGCCCGGCTGGACTTCGAGGTGGCGATCACCAACTCTTCGCCGGACCCCATCTCCGAGGGGGCGGTCATACTGGCCGGGCTTCGCGTGCCGAACACGCCCGTCAACAGGCCCGACTGGAACCGCGTGGCTGACAACGTGCGAGTCGTCGGGGGCGATCTGTACGCTCACGAGAAGGGCGTCTTCGCGCTGGTCAACGGGGACGTGAAGTCCGGAAGGGGCGTGAACCTCTCCGGCCCGGACAGTCCGGAGAACCCCGTCCGTCGTCTGCGACTTGCGCCCGTCTGTCCGGAATCCAAGCCGCACCACCCGATCGTGGACGATGCGTTCTTCCGCGCGCCGGCGCGACTCATCGAAGCGGGCAAGACGGAGCGCTACCGGATTTCGCTCGTCTTCGGCCCGCCGGGTGCGACGGCCATGGATCTCTGCCCCGAGATCTATGACGCCTACACCCAGGCGCATCCCATGGTGCTGAACTGGCCCGACCGCCGGCCGATCGCCACCGCGTTCCTCTGCAATCCGGCTACCGGCTGGAAGACCAATCCCCGCGGCTTCATCTTCGGCAAGGGGGACAAGAACAACGTGACCACCGAGGAGGGCCTGAAAGCGTTTGGGGAGGCGCTGCTGCAGTACGCGGACAACTGCATCGCCCGCATGAAGGCCATGGATGCCCAGGGGATCATCATCTGGGATATCGAGGGGCAGGAGATGCCCCACATGATCAGCTACATCGGCGACCCGCGAGCGCTGCCGAGGATCTGTCCCGAGATGGACCGCTTCTCCGATGCGTTCATGAAGAAGTTCCGTGACGCCGGCTTCAAGACAGGGGTCACGATCCGGCCCACCGAAGTCTACCAGACCGACCAGCCGAAAGGGCTGCCTTGGAACCAGCGGGAGGTGAAGGACCCGCTGGCGGTGATGTCAGAGAAGATCGCCTGCGCGCAGAAACGCTGGGGCTGCACCATCTTCTACCTGGACTCGAACGTCTTCGGGGACGGCCTTCTCTCGAAGGAAGACAAGGCCAAGATGAAGGGCGTGCCCTGGACGATGCCCATCGGCATGATCGAGCAATTGGCGCGGAAACACTCCGACTGCCTGATCGTGCCGGAATGGGCGGACCGCCTGTACTACACATGCAGCGCGCCCTACAGTTCGGCCAACCTCGGGCAGTTGGGGACGGATCCGCTCTCCCGCCGCCTATGGCCCCAGGCGTTCCGGGTCATCTCCATCAGCCTCGGCCTTCTGGAAGCGCACTGGGAGAGCTACGTGGAAGGCGTGCAGGGCGGCGACGTGCTGCTCTTCATGCCCTGGTGGGACCCGATTGAGAACGAGATGGCGCGGCTAATCTACCGCGAGGCGGCTTTCCGGCGGAAGGGGCTCTCGGACGCGCTGGCCAAGGCCGAGACTAAGGCCCTCCTGGAGAGGGCGAAGGATGCCTCGGAAGAGGTCCGCTTCTCCGCTGCCGCCGCATTTGCGCGACGCCAGGAAGCCGAGGCGCTCTCGGCGCTGGCGGGCCTGCTTCAGGACGAGAGCCCGCTTGTTCGCAGGCGCGCCCTGCTTTCGCTGGCGCAGGCGCCGAAGATCGAGGACCCCGCCCTGATCGCGAAGCTGGCGGCGTGGTTGAAAGGCGGCCAGGACAAGGTCAACAACGTCCTGCGGGCCTTCGCGGCCGACGTCCTGGCCAAGGGCGGGGACGCTGCCGTGCCGGCTTTGCTCGAACTGCTGCGGCAGGACAATCCCGGCGCCTGGCCGGGCGCCTGGCCCTATGCCATCCGTGCGCTGGGCAGGACCCGCACGTCGAGTTCCGAGGCCGAAGACATTGTGGTCACCTTCCTCCAGGCCAAGAGTCCCGACAAGAAGGCTGAACAGCGGCTTGCCGTGATCGAGGCCGCGGGGCTGCTCCGCGCCAGGAAGGCCGTGCCTTCCCTTGTTCAGTGGCTGGAAGACCGGAAGCGCGACAATGAGGAGGTACGAGGAAGAGCCGTGGTCGCGCTGGGCCGTATTGGAGATCCGAAGGCCGTCGAGGCCCTCACCAAGCACTGGGACGTTGGGTACAGCACCGTGGTGGTCTACTGGATCTCCGGGGCCCTGGATGACGCCCTTGCTTCGCTGACGGGCCAGAAGGAGATCCTCGGCAAGGACGCGTGGAAGCGCTGGTGGCAGAAGCATCGCGCGGAGTTCGAGGCGAAGCCATGAGGACGACGTTGCTCTGGCCCGAGCGGACTCGAACGAAGGTCTTCGAGCGGCCTGATCCGGCCGGCGGCTCGTTCGACGCGGCCCTCGCCAGCGGCCGGACGACGGTGAGCGGGGTGGTGGAGCGGTTGCGGTTCGCGTGGGCGGGCCTCACGCCCTTGTTGGAAGATTCGGAATCGGTGAGGATTCGAGTCCTCATTCCAGCGGCTGGCATCGGGGTAACTCTTGTCTGTCCGTCACGTCGGCTGGCTGCCGGACAGAAGCCCATGTGCACAACCAAGGCGCTTTTTCCGATATCCTTCCATGATTTTCCATGACAGGGTGCGGGAACGAGTTAGATTGCCGGCGAGCAGGTTCCCAGTCCAGACATCGCGTAAAGCTATCCTCACGGTCCGTCATCCAGAAGGAGGTCAGGCCATGCCCAGAACAACCGAGAGCGTAAGGCGGGGCAGCAGCGTGGCGTGGGCTGTTTGCTTCGCGCTGGCCGCGTGGGCTGCACTGGCCGCGCGCTTTGAGGCGCAGGGCGCGGACTTGGTGGCGCAGTCGTATCCGCCCGTGGTGGCGGGCAGCTGTTTCAGTATGACTACGGATATCTCAGGGAACTGCTATCTGACCGGGCAGTTCAGCGGCACTCTGGATTTCAACCCGATGGTCGGCGAGGACAGCAAGACGAGCGTCGGAGCCACCGACTGTTTTGTTACCAAGTACAACTTTGACGGGAGTTATGCGTGGACGCAAACCTTCGGCGGCACTGGCGATGACGGCGGCGTTGGCATCGCCGTCTCAAACGGCGTAGTCTATGTCTGCGGACAGTTCAACAGCGCAGACGCCGGGGGCGGAGGGATTGGCACGTATGCTTCGTCGGGCGCGTATGATGCCTTCATACTGGCGTTGAACGCGAGTAACGGAAGCCTCGTGTGGTTTCAGAAGTTCGGCGGGACATCGAACGACTATGGCAAGGCGATAGCCGTTTCAGGTTCCACCGTCTACGCCCTGACGGTCTTCACCAGCGGCGATGCGGGCGTCGGGGGCACCGGTGCCCTGAGCTCATCCGGGTTCATGGATGCGTGCGTCGTGGCGTTGAATGCAAACAACGGCAGTAGTGTCTGGACGCAGAAGCTGGGTGGCGGACAAAGCGATTACGGCAACTGTATCGCCGTATCAGAAAGCACGGTCTATGTCGGGGGGCAGTTCCTGAGCGGCGATTTCGGTGTTGGGGGGCCTGGTGCGTTCTCTTCATCTGGCGGTTGGGACGCCTTCGTTGCGGCGTTGAGCGGCGCCGATGGGAGCCCGTTGTGGCTTCAGAAGTTCGGCGGGTCCGGAACGGATCTTGGCCTCGGGATTACCGTCACAGGATCGAGCGTTTACTTTGTTGGGAATTTTGTTGGAACCGATGCCGGCGTAGGGGGCCTAGGTTCGGTGGCTTCATCCGGAGCCTCGGATGGGTTCGTTCTCGCGCTGAACGCCAGCAACGGGAGCCAGCAATGGGTGCAGACCTTTGGGGGCACAGGGACTGACGACTGCAGCCGCGTTGCAGTCTCGGGCTCGACCGTGTACGTGGCGGGGAACACGGCGAGCACAGATGCGGGGTTTGGGGGCCTGGGAACTCTCGGCACCTCCGGCCTGAATGACGTGGCGGTCATGGCGCTGAACCTTGCCAACGGGAGTCCCGGGTGGCTACAGAAGTTCGGCGGAACCGCTGATGATACCGTCGGCGGCCTGGCCGTCGTGGGCTCGACGGTGCTGGTAGCGGGGCCGTCTGCCAGCACTGACGCGGGGGTAGGAGGGACCGGAACGTTCAACAGCACGGGCTTCGGGGGGTTCCTGTTGCGCTTGGACTCAACGACCGGTGCCATGGTCGGCCTTCCACCCCCTAACAGGCCGCCCACTATTACGTCCGCGACCGCCACGGTGGAGTCGGCGCAGGTTGAGGTGGTCGCGGTCGGCAGGGAGGCGCTCTTCGTCGCTGCAGCCACTGACCCCGACAACAATCCCCTGACCTACGCCTGGGATTTCGGAGACGGTGGGGTTGCCGTCGGGGCGCAGGCCCCGCACGCGTTCACTGTGCCCGGCTCGTTGGTAGTGACCGTGCGGGTCAGCGACGGCCTCGCTACCGCGACCAGCAGCTTTACGATGACTGTGCTGGCGCCGAGTTCAGGCGGCGGAGGTGTCACGAACATCTCGCAGGATAACGGGACGGTTGTCGCTAATCCGCTCAACAGCGTGAAGGTCTCCGTCGCTAACAGTATCGGCGCGGTGATTGAGTTGTTTGTGGACTTGCAGGCGTTGGTGCGGGAGGACTTCACGGTCGAGACGTCCTTTGAGCTGCCCAGCCGCCAAGCGTTTCCACTTGCGCACGGTGTGCGGCCCGTCGTGAAGTTCGAGCATCACGGCCTCGGTGTTGCATCGTCCAATGTGACCAGAGTCTCCACGGGCCAGACCGAAGGGAAGGCCCGTAAGATGCTGGCGGTCAGCGTTCTGGAGACAGACGACGGCGAATTGCCCAAGCTGCCGAAGCCATCGTCCAGCTTCATCACCCTGAAATCCCTCAAGGGGAAGTTCAACTTCTCCGGCACGAACGATGCCAAACCCGACGCCGTGTCGGTCAGCGGGACGATCAAGCTGCCCGCGGGCCTGGAGCTCACGCAGGACCAGGAACTCTGGATTGGCGCGGGGAACGTCGTGGAGCGCGTGCTGCTTGACCGCAGGGGCAACGCCAAGGACAAGTCCACGGGCGACAGCGGGCGGATCAAGAAGGCGAAGGTAAAGTGGCCTCGGTTGCCCAAGGGCGTGACGGCGACGACGGGCGACGAAGTCGCCACGGTGAGCGTCACGTTCATGTTGCCGGACATGGACACGATCGGCTTCGACACGGAGGGCGTGACGAACACGCTGCGGCCGGACGAGGCGGGCAAGACGAGCGTGCGGCGGCAGATCCAGGTCGGGCTTGTGCTGGCAGGCGTCTCCTACGAGGCGCTCGCGCCCGCCGACTTCAAGCTGTCGAAGAAGATGGATAGCGGCCAGTTGAAGCTGCCGAGCCGCGCTGGGCAGTAGGGCGCGGCTGCTCTTTCGCCAGTCTGCGTCGGCAGCGTGAACGTGGTCTACAAGGCCGCGCAGGGCAAGAGCGGGAAGGCGAAGAAGGCGAAGTAGAGGCGTAGGCGTCCGCTGGGCGGCCCGCGGGGCCTTTCACCGGGCTGCCGAGCGGCTGCACCAAGCCCGTATCGAAGGCGCAGTTGTTCCTGCCGTTGAGGTACTGCTGGCCGGCCATGACGAAGCCTGGGCCGAAGATGTCGCCCAGGCGCCTGAAGTCCAGTATGCGAAGGAGAAGAACGCTGCGTCGCTGCGCGAGACGGCCCAACGGATGCTGACGGCCTACCGTGAGCACGCGCTGCAGCCCGCCAACAGCGGCGCGCAGATCATCGCTATCGAGCACCAGCATCGGTTCCGCCTGGTTCCGCCCATTTTCCCTCTTGATCCCCGCGTTCTCGCGCCCTGACGAGCATGACCGTCGGCCTGCGGCGGGCGACCGTCGGGCGGCGTGCCTGGCCACCCTTTACGCTGGAAGGAAGCTCCTGACGCGGTAAGAGAGATAGAAACTCCTGTTCTGCCAGGCGGTGCTTATGGCCCAGGTTGTCATGCGGTGGCTGGACCGCCAGTTGCCGCATCTTGCGACCCTGGTCTGGAACGGTGGGACAAACAAGAAAGGACACACAACATGAAAGACACAGCGCGCGCCGGGAAACCAATCCGCCAGAAGCCTTGGCTCGTTGTTGCTTTCCTTCTCGGGGCGCTCGCCCACTGTTTCGCAGCCGCCGCAGAGCCTGTGGCCCGTCGCGCCGAACTCCGCGTCGGCATAGACGACGGCGATCTCCGCGGCTCCGACCACCGGGTCCTCCAGGCTGCCGCCGATCAGGTCGGCGCCCTCGGCGGGGGCATCGTCCGCATCGGCCCTGGGCGTTACGTCCTCCGCAACGCGCTCACCCTGCGCAGCAATGTGGATCTCGTCGGTGTGCCCGGGAAGACCATCCTCGCCGTCTGCGACAGCGTGACGAGTCCGCTCGCCTGCGACGGCGACTGCAACGAGCGACAGGTCACCCTGCAACAGCCTGGCGGTTTCCGTGTCGGCGATGGCGTGCTTGTCCGCGACAGCCGCTTCGGCGGCGGCTTCGCCGTGACCACCGCAACCCTGACCGAGCAGTTGGACGAGAACACCTTCCGCATCTCCGCGCCACTGTACCTCGACTACATGATGGCCCAGAAGGCGTCCGCCGCCCTCGTTTTCCCGGCGGTCGGCGGTTGGAACGTGCATGACGTCGTGGTCGAGGGCGTCACCATTGACGGCAACCGCGAGAGGACGGTTCCCACCGACGGGTGCAGGAGCGGCGGGATCTACCTCTTCCAGTGCCGGAACGTTATCGTCCGGAACTGCGTCGTGAAGGGCTACAATGGCGACGGCGTCAGCTTCCAAGTCTCGGAGGACGTTACCGTCGAGGACTGCCTTGCCGAGGGAAACGCCGGGCTGGGGCTGCACCCGGGGAGCGGCTCTCAGCGGCCAGTCCTGCGCCACAACCGGTCCGTCGGCAACGGCGGCGACGGCATGTTCGTCTGCTGGCGCGTCCGGCACGGCCTGTTTGAGAAGAACGAACTCCGCGGAAACGCCGGCGCCGGTCTCTCCATCGGCCACAAGGATTCCGACAACGTCTTCCGCGAGAACACGATCACGGGCAATGCCAAGGCCGGCGTCTTGTTCCGCGAGGAGACGGAGCCGATGGGTGCTCACCGGAACGTCTTCGAGAAGAACGCGATCCTCGACAACAACCGCACGGGGGGCGAGAAGGGTGCCGCGATCGTCGTCCGGGGCCACCACCAGAACCTGGTCTTCCGCGACAACACCATCGGGAACTCCCAGCCCGGCGGAGCGGCCGCCATCGGCATCGCGCGGGGGAAGTTCGCGAAGGACCTCGTCTCCGACAACAACCGGTTCACGAATGTCCGCAAGGACATTGAGGAAGAGCAATGAACATGCGCCTCGGGCGCCGGTGGCGCAGTGCAGGGAATACGCCGGAACACATGTCCTCCGGTGACGTTGCCCGCAGTTGAGCGGGAGTGTGATTGATGATTTTCTGACAGCTTCGCTGTATGTGATAGCAGAATATCTGGGTTCGACACGTGTTAAAGGAGGCGAGCCAATGTCGTTGAACCGATCTCTCCCGTTGGCAGCGTTGATGTTCGCTTGGTCTGCAACCGCCGGCGAGGAAGTCCCGTCGCAATTCCAGGCATGGGGTTCTCGCGGACCGGGTTTGGCACCGGTGCCGGCGGGTTGGACGGAAGTCCGCGCCGAGCCGCGCGTGCGAAGTGCGCCCGACCCAACTCAGGACGAGGCGGCCAACGGTTTCATGGTCTTCGCACGGCGGCCGTTCGACCCGATCTACCACGACACGGTGCCCGCCACGTTCGAACGCGATGTCAGGCTGCAGGCGTTTGCCGCGCAGGGACAGTACGAGCCGCTCTCGTTCGCGATGTACGCGCTGACGCCTCTCAAGAACGTCCAGGTCACTGCGGGCGGACTGAAGACGAAGCAGGGCGAGACCATCCCGGCCTCGCACCTCGACGTCCGGCTCGTGATGCCCGTGCGCGGCGCGGTATCGTACGGCAACGCGAACGACAAGCGCTTCACGCTCGCGCCTTTTTATCTTGAGAAACACGACCACTTCGACATCGCCCAAGGCAAGACGGCTCAACTCTGGCTCACCGTGAAAGTGCCGGATACGGCCAAGGCCGGCGAGTACGAAGGGACCGTCAGCATTCAACTGGCCGGGAAGCGCGCGTACGACGTTCCTGTGACGATCAAGGTGCTGCCGTTCAGACTGCCGCCCACACCCGTCGAAACCGGCGTGTCGTATTTTCCTTCGGAGAACTTGGGGATTCGGGAGAAAGAGATGATTGACCAGCGCGACCACGGGATCAACGCGAACGAATCCGCCGTGGGGGCGCAGGTGGTCAGCCGCGACAAACATTTCGGCGACGATGACGTGGAAGCCACGCGCAAGAGCATCAAGACCGCAATGGCTCTGCGCAAGAAGGTCTACGGCGATGCCGCGAACCGTTTCCCGGTCACGGTCGAAGTCGGCCACCAGGTCCTGTACTTCTGGGACCAGAAGAAAGGCTGGTTCGAATTCTGGCCGCAGGCGCCGGAACTGGAGGCGGACTTCTTCAAAGCGATCAAAGTCTGTGAAGAGACCATCAAAGCCGAAGGCGGCCCGCCGATGCGCGTGTTCATTATGGACGAGCCCGGCGGCCATCCGGACACCTTGAAAGAGGCGGCGTACTATCACAAGCTGCTCAAAGACAAGCTGCCGCAGATGCAGACGTACGTGACGCTCGGCGGCGGCGTGGCCATGGGCATTGACGAACTCGGGATTTTGGGGCCGTACACGGACCTCATCACGATCAACCGCTTTGACGTGGACATCTGCAAGCTCCTGGCCGGCCGCAAGAAAGTGTACGGCGTGTACAACGGCGGCGGAGCGACGGAAGCCGTCACGGGCTACACGCGCGACCGCTACTTCTTCGGCTTCTACTGCTGGAAGACCGGCGCCGGCGAAATCCTGCAGTGGGTGTACCGTTTCGGCGATGCGTGGAGGGATCCCATTCGCGGCAATCACGGCTACGTTATGCTTGCACCCGATGGTCCGCTGCCCAGCATTCCCTGGGAAAGCATCCGCGCCGGGGTGGACGATTACCGCTACATGGATCTGCTGTGGCGGCTGATCACCGCAGCCAAGGCCGCCCCTGACGCCGCGAAAGCGGTGGCCGCCGGCAGAGAGGCGGCGCTTGAGGTGCTCTCGACAGTTGATTTCAGCTATCAGCCGCGCACCGGCAACGGAACGCCGCCGCCTGTTTGCGCCACGCTCGATACGTGGCGCTGGAAAGTTGCGGTCGCGTGCATGGACCTGCTGACATTCGTCCCGCTCGACAAGGCGCTCGCCACCGTTTCTGAGCGCCCCGGTCCGCTTGAGCTGCCAATGCCCAAGACCGAAGGCGTCACTGTCAGGTACGGCCCGGAACTGCTGCCGGAGACCGGCTTTGAGAACGGCGCCGGACCCTGGAAAATGAGCGGCAAGCCTGTCAGCAAAGGCGGCGTTGATAACACTGTTGCGCACAGCGGTAAATCCAGCTTCATACTGGAGAACTCGAAAGAAGCCACCGGCATGGACGTGGTTGTCTGCGTCTGGGGGTGGGGCGGGCCGGGGCCGAGCATGACGCTGTCCGCGGGCAAGACCTACGAGTTTTCCGCGTTCGTCAAAACCGACTCCGTGAAGCCGCAGATTCGGTTCACGGTGCCAAACGGCTCGACGATTCGCGACAACGAAGGCGAAGATCCGCCCGAGGCCACCGGCTGGCGGCGCTTGTGGCGGCGCGTCACCGTCAACAAGGAGGTCAAGCCCGGCTATCTGGCCATCTGGCTGCAGGGCCCTGGGAAGGTGTGGGCGGACGACCTGAGTTGTCGCGAGATGATCCTGCCGCCGTTCGTCGTTGAACCGGTGCAGACGCTCATTGACGGTTTGGACCGGAGTGTCAGCGTGCGGATCACGCAGTTCGGCTCGACAGAGATCAGCGTCAGGGTCCAGCCGCCGGGCAAGAGTCAGCCGCAGGTGGTGAAAATCCCGCCGCAGGGCGAGGCGGTGGCGGAGTTCGATCCGAAGGGCCTTCCCGTCGGCGCTCACGAACTGAAGGTGGACTCGCTCTCTTCCGGCGGCGCGCCGTATTCGGTGACTGTTGCGTTCAGGCGCGTAGCGGGTCCGTTCGATAGATAGTGAATCCACGCTGCGAGCCGGATGAGGCGCCAGGAGAATTCTCCCGTCGCGTGGGCGAGGTTGGGCTGCGTCGGCACAACTCCGTTTCGGTCCGGCAACGAACACTGGCCGGCACCTATGGCGTTCGCCGCTGGATTGGGACCACAGTGGAAAGCACCACAAGCGTAGAACCGTGCCTGGCCACGTTGTTTCCGGTCAGCGCTTCTCGTTCCGTCGGTCCTCCTGGTACTGCTCCCAGGCGATCGTCTGGAGGAATTCACCTTCCTCCTTGCTCACCGCGTGCTGTGGTTCGGGCATGCCGTTCGAGTAGATCTCAAGCCCGACCGGCGTGGCGTCGGTGAGCGCGGCGAAGATCACGCAGGCGTTCAGGTAGTAGCCTTTGCCGTTCGGGTGCGCTCGATCCGTGTAGTGGAAGTCGAACTTGGGCTGCTTCTCCCAGGCCTTCTGCCAGGCCATGCCGCCGCCGGCCACGCAGCCCTGGCACTCGCGCGCCATGGCCAGGGCATCCGTGTACATGTTTGGCGCCTTGGCCCTGGCCGCTTCGACTTCGCCCGTGGCGTAGAACAGCATCTTGGCGCCGGCCTTCTTGGCCAGTTCGGCGAACTTGCGCGCATACTCCTGATACTTGGCGGTGTTGCCGCCGTAGCTGTAGACGATCTCGTGACAGACCACCCAGTCCCAGCCGCCGGCCGCGATCTTCTTTCTGGCAAGACCGTCGTTCCAGAGGAGTGCCAGGGTCGCACCGCCGATGGCCACCTCGTCGGCCTCGATGCGCGGGACACCGGTGGGCGCGGAATGCGAGAGATCCTCCACGATCTCGGGGATGTCGCAGACGCAGTTGATCTGGCTGTTGCCAAGGAACAGGACGCGGAGTCGCTTGGGATCCTTGGCCGGCGCCGCAGGCTTGACCGCGGCCGGTCTCGCCGGGACATCGGCCAGGGCGAGCGGCGCCAAGACTTCCTCGTACTCACCCGCGGACACGATGTTGATGAGCTTGCCGGTCTTGAGGTCGTAGCGCTGGAAGAGTTCGGTGTCGTGCACGCGCCGCAGGAGCGCCTCGCCCTGCCAGACTGCGAGGACGCGAAAGCCGGACTCCGCGAGTCCAGGCTTGTTCGCACCCATCTCAAGTTTGATATCCGCCAGAGGCTTGCCGCTGGGATCGTAACGCTTGACGGCCTCGCAGCACCTGTCGGTCACATAGAGGACGCCGTCCTCGTCCACGTCGAAGCCGCCGCAACCGCCGCCGATGTGGGGCTCTCCGACCGCCACCGGCGACTCGATGCTCCACAACTGCTTGCATTTGGCCTTCCAGTCGGGTGAGTCGAAGCTGAAGCAGCGGAGCGTGTTGGTCCGGGCGACCACGTAAAGGGTTTTGGTCTTCTCGCACACGCGGAAGTCCGCGATCTCGCCCTTGTCGCCCTTGGGTTCGCGCGGGATCAGATAGGTGCCGCAGCGGGTGCCGTCCTGCCGGAAACGAACGATGCGGTTAATCATGTTGTCCGCGCCGTAGAAATCGCCGCTCGGGCCGGCCTCGGCGCGGGCCGGCGAGCGGAAGGCGCCTCCCCCGAACTTGATGAAGTCGTTGATCCGGCGGAAGTCCGGGGACAGAAGCATCACGCGCTTGGCGGTGTGCGCGCAGTCCACGCCGATCACGCCTTGGCTGTTGGCGGTCGCATTGTAGGAAATCGGACCGGTCTGGGCGCAGATGCGCTCGGTCCCGTCGCGGTTCAGGCGCATGACCAGGGCTTGGTTGCCGGGCCCGAGGCTGGTCATGTAGACCTTGCCGTCGCGGCCCACGGTCATGGTGGCGATCTTGGTGTTGAACTTCGGCAGCGGCTTGGCCGGCGCCGCCTCGCCGGCCGGAGCGTGCGCTGCGCACACGACCAGGCAGAAGAGTATGATGCCCGCGGCGATGAACGGGAAAGACATGGACATGTGTCTGCTCCTTGTCTCTTGCGTGCCGGGACGGAAGAGCCACAGCGTCCGACACATGCCGGAGCCAGCCGCGGCCTCAGCGGGCACGAGCCTTGGCCTCCTCTGCGCTGCTTACCGTCGTCCATTGCGGGCGCAACGATACCACGCGCGACCCT
>Ga0315282_10010506_pt1 | contig 14501 bp, 11 predicted proteins | sample YL17G07_20_MG_FD_203693 | JGI IMG/M metagenome (GOLD analysis project Ga0315282, IMG submission 203693) | Sediment microbial communities from Yellowstone Lake, YNP, Wyoming, USA - YL17G07_20 | ecosystem: Environmental > Aquatic > Freshwater > Lake > Sediment | place: USA: Wyoming | collected...
GTAAGGGGAGGGAGGGTTGAGCGCCCAATTTCGTGGTTGCAAGGGCTCCGGCGCCATTCGCAGATTCTAAAACTTCCCGAAGGGGTTTGTTCTCAGAGAGACCGGAGGCAAGAGCTCCCAGAAAGGCATCTCCTGCAGCTGTTGTATCTATCGCCTTCACTTTGAAGGCCTCCATCCAAAATTCCTCACTTCTGTTTTTGAAAAAGAGGCCCTTTGGACCTAAGGTGATGACTACATTTTTTACACCCATGTCCAATAATCTTTTAGCCATTTTTCTAATTTCTTGATCTCCCTTCCATTTTATCCCTGTCAGGGACTGAGCCTCCCACTCATTGGGGACAATAAAATCAACCAGGGAGAGAACATTGGACGGAAGCTGAATGGGAGGAGAAGGGTTGAGAAGAGTGATGGCACCATGTTTTTTTGCCATCTTCAACCCCATTTTAACCGTTTCGATAGGAATCTCGAACTGGGTCACAAAGACTTTGATTTCTTTCCAGAGTGGGGTGAGTCTTTTTAAATCTTTTAAAGAAAGAGAGCCATTTGCTCCTGAAGAGACGATAATTCGATTCTCACCTTTCGGAACCAATTCGATCAAAGCTATTCCTGTTGGAAGCATTTCATCCTTGAGAAGATACTTTTGCTGGAGCCCCATTTTGATCAAGTAATGACGATAGGATTTTCCATAAGAATCATTGCCCAACTTGGTCATGAAGGTTACTTTCCCACCCAAACGTTTTGAGGCGATGGCTTGATTGGCTCCTTTCCCTCCAAAAACAGTCACCAGATTCTCTCCCTTTATTGTTTCCCCGGGATGATGGAAACGGGGGATTCTGAGGATGAGATCAATATTAGAACTTCCAATAACGAGAATCTTTTTAATCACGAATCTCCCTGTTCAGGTCACTTCAATCTTGATAGAAAGAGTTCTAAGAATCCCTCTGCATTGACTCCCAAACAGACTTCTACCTTCAGGTCTCCTTCGACTTCTGAGGTCTTGCCATAATGCTCACCCTCTTGAGTGTCCACATCAATCGAAAGTCTCTCCTTCCTCACCAATGCAGGATCAATGACGACTCCCACTGCGAGGGGATCATGTAGATGGATGAGTTCCATATTCCTAAACCGGTGAGTAGTCGAATGATACCCAGTCGCCTCAATGACGAATTTGGAAAATGAATTGTTGATGGGTTTCACTTTCTCTTCCATCCATTTGGGCGTGAGAGAAACCTGATGGGTTACATCCAGAGGAACCAATCTGATCGGCAACCCTGATTCTAGGACTATTTTAGCAGCCAGGGGATCAGAAAAGATATTAAACTCGGCATAAGAAGTAATGTTTCCTTTTGTTCGAACAGCTCCTCCCATGATTACAATTTCTTTCAATTTTCCCATCCCTTCTGAATCTTTTCGGATGGCTAAGGCTAAATTGGTAAGTGGAGCAGTGGCAATTAAAGTTAATTCATCTGGATACTGGCGAGCCATCTTTGTGATGAGTTCATCTGCACGACCCGGGAAAAGTTGCCACCCTTCCTCTCCTCTCTTGCGATCTATTTTAGCCCCTCCCAATCCATCTTTTCCATGGACAGAATGGGCGTAAATGGTTTTCCCTTTTAAAGGTTGATCAGCTCCCTTGGCAATCAGCGGTTTATTTCGGGGCTGGATGAGAGAAAGTACTTTTTGGATATTTTCGAACACTTGGTTCAATGGGACATTCCCGTTGACACCGGTCACTGCCTTCACATCCAGTTCAGGTGAATGGAAAGCAAGAATTAAGGCCATGGCATCATCCACCCCCACATCGCAATCAATCATTACCTTTTTCATTATTGTCTGATTCCCTTGATGCTATTTAATAAATTTCTGGATTTCTTTTTCAAACTCACTTACACCTTTAAAATGGATAGTTTTTAGCCCTTCGCTTGCTGCCCTTTTTATATTATCCGGGCTATCATCCACAAATAGAATCTCTTCGGGCTTGAGACCCAATTGGACGCAGATATCCCTGAAAAGGGAAGGGTCTCTTTTCGTTTTTTTGAGGTAAAAGGAATTAAAAACGTGATCGAAATGTTGATAAAAAGGGGTTCTTTGATTTAAGTCGTCAAGCCAGTTTGTCTGATCGCTTAGGATGGCTACTATTAAACCAGATGATTTTATTTTTTTCACTACCTCCATCATTTCTGGCCTTAATTTTAATCTCCTTAGGACTTCCTCTCTAAGTTTTTTGTCATCTCCTGTGACACCTGTTTTTTCTCGAACTGTGTTCCAATAGGCATGTTCATCAGAACTCCCTGTTACATAACCTGTTTGATAGACGAGCTCACTTAAAATTTTAAAAAAATGGTCTGGGTCGAAGCCCTTCTCTTTCCCGATCGCCATCAGCCCTTCTTTGAAACCTTCTTCTGCCAGAACTCCACCAAAATCAAAAATAATCGCCTTAATCATATCATCCCCCAAAGTGTTCACCAGTCAAATTTTAAATCGGAATATCTTCATATATTTACAGGGAGGCGGTTGTCTTTATCTTACTTAAGAATTAAACCATCGAAAATATGGTTTTGAGATTGTTCGATCATTCCCTTCATAGCCAGGACATATTCTGGTCGAATATCGTTTTTCCAGCGAGGAAAACCTCCTAACCAAATGTATTTGATTAATTCTTGGAATGAAGTCCTGTCGAAAAAATATTCACCGATACCAATTTTATCATCCTTCTGATGAATCACAAAAGAGATGTTGAGTCGCTTCGCAAATTTTTGAATCAGCTCGTCGATCAAGATCCGATTTTTGAAACCTCCCGGATTCTGTTTAAAATCCTCCGGATGCTTTGGGAACGGGAAAAGTTTATAAACCTCTCCAATAAAACCTCTCAAATCAATTCCGTAAATAGCTCCCATCAGGTGTCCCATATCCGCTCTATGTTCGATCAGGTAGATCTCCCAAGATGTTTGATAGGGCTCTTTATTCTCTTTTGCGGTTTGGGCAATATCGTCACAAAAATCGTTAGCGAAAAGAAAGTATTGGTTGAGAAGGATCATATCGGTCTCAATGTTAAAGAAACCGAAAGCGATCTTTCCATGGCTGATCGATTGAAACTCGAGAGGCATTGGCATCTCTCCAAAAATGATTGGTGACTGTTTAAAAATTATGTCCAAAAAAATGGTGCCATGTCAATTCTATTATTACTAAAATTCCCTTGACCCTCAATCCATTCAGCATTAATATGTTAATTGATTTTTAAAAAGAAAGATGGGTCATGGAGATGAGAAGCTTTGTGTTGGGTATGTGTGTTGCTTTCATTTTAGTCGGTTGTTCTAAACCACCCCAGGAAGTGGTTGAGCTAAAGAGGTTTCCCATTGACAGCCTAGAGGGGATTATGACCCAGTCCGGCGTCCAGTTCGATAAGGAAGTTTCAAGCGATGGCAATGGATCTTTGAAAATAATTGCTACAGAACCTACTGTGGTGAGGTTGTTTGAGTTGGGGGGCATCGACATTGAGAATGCGCGCTTGATTTATCAAGCAAAGGTTCGTACAGAGGGGGTAGAGGGGCAAGTTTTTTTGGAGATGTGGTGCCATTTCCCAGGCAAAGGGGAATTCTTTTCCCGGGGGTTACAAACCCCTCTCACTGGCACTACAAATTGGACAACCGAAGAGACACCTTTCTTCTTGAAAAAGGGAGAAAATCCTGACAATGTGAAACTGAATCTAGTGATTCATGGCAAGGGCACAGCCTGGATCGACGATATTCGGGTTTTGAAAGGGCCACTTCAATGAGACTCAACATAGAAGGTCATGGGAAATGTCAAAACTGATTAAGAAAAGATCGGAAAAGACCGGACTTCCACCTGGAACCCTCGTCCATATTGGAGAGAAAAAGGCTGAAACGCCAAAGATTACTATCATGGATTATGATGAGACACATTTTCAGGAGAAGGAAATCAAAACGATTAAGGAATGTTTCCTCTTTAAAGATACACCGACTGTCACATGGATCAATATCGATAGTCTTCATCAGGTTGAGATTTTGGAGAAACTAGGGGAGTGTTATGGATTTCATCCTCTTGTTCTGGAGGACATCCTTAACACAGATCAACGTCCGAAAATGGAGGATTATGGTGAATACCTATATATTGTTTTGAGGATACTCAATTACAATGATAAGAGCGGCGAGATAGAATCTGAGCAGATCAGTTTAATCCTGGGTCCGAATTTTATCATCTCTTTCCAAGAGAAGGAGGGGACTGTTTTTAACCCCGTTCGGGAACGAATCAGAAATGGTAAGGGCCGCATCAGGAAGATGGGGCCCGATTATCTCGCCTATGCTTTGTTGGACGTGATCGTTGATAATTATTTTGTCATCATGGAAAAACTTGGAGAAAAAATTGAATTCCTGGAAGAAGAGTTGGTCACACAGCCGGGACCCGAAACCTTGCAGACCATCCATCATTTAAAGAGAGAGATGATTTTTTTTCGGAAGGCGGTTTGGCCTTTGAGAGAGGTTATCGGCAGCTTGGAAAGAGGAGAATCACCCCTGATTAAAGGAACTTCCAGGGTATATCTAAGAGATGTTTACGACCATACCATTCAGGTGATTGATACCATCGAGACATTTAGGGACATGGTTTCTGGCATGCTGGATATCTATCTTTCAAGCATCAGTAACCGGTTGAATGCGGTGATGAAGGTATTGACCATCATTGCTACGATATTTATGCCCCTCACCTTTCTTGCCGGGATTTATGGCATGAATTTTAAATATATGCCGGAACTGGAGTGGAGATGGGGTTATCCTATCTTTTGGTTGGTCATGGTTGGAATAGGAGTTTTTATGTTGGTCTATTTCAGAAAAAAGAGATGGCTATAGAATTCCTGGAGTCTTGATAAGATCAAGAAACAGCCATGGCAGAAGACGATATTAACCGATCATCTTTTTGAATTCTTCTTCGGTGAGGGTCTTAATCCCCAATTTGTTTTAAAATTCAATCTCAGGTGCCAGAATTCATAAGCAACCTACCTCCTCAAATTCCTATTGACTTTCTTGCATGAATTTTAATACACTCTATTTGAAATTTCTGTCCCCCACCAAAACCTTTAACCCAAAAGAGAATACTAATCACAGAGGAGGGAACAATATGTTACTCCGCCGCAGTTCGCAGAAGATCGATCTTCTTAAAAAGGTACCTTTATTCAGCAACCTTAGCCAACGCCATCTGGGAGAAATCGCTAAACATGCAGACCAGGTGCAGGTGGAGAAAGGCAGGGTCTTAGTTCAGCAGGGGAAAACAGGATGGGAGTTCATTTTTATCGCAGAAGGCAAGGCCCGGGTCGAGAAGAATGGGAAAGTTATCAGACAACTGTCTGGGGGCGACTTTTTCGGGGAGATATCCCTCATCGATGGGGAACCCCGGACATCTTCGGTTATCGCTGAAACCGATATGACTCTCTTGATAGTGCACAAAACATCCTTCGACCATTTGCTTGAAACGATTCCAGGCCTACAGAGAAAAATCCTGATCTCTCTCTGCCAGTACCTTAGAAGAGCTGAGAAGGCCATCGATAAGTAGTAAACCCCGTTAGAAATTCCAGTCGTTGCGACTCGAAACCGAGCGGGGCATTAAACCCAGCCGGAATTATTCTAAAATCTAACTCCGCTGCAGCCGCCGGCCCAGAGGGCCTCTGGCCCGGAGGGAGTAGCGGGGCATTATTTCTAACGGGGTAAATATTTCCCCGATCGACTAAAGCCCCAATAAGGTTTGTTAAATGAGGAAAATCCTCAAAATGTGCCTACCTAACGCCTAATAGAACGAGCTGTTCTGTTAGGTGTCTCGTCTCAATTAAGTTAAGCCAAACATAAATTCATACAAGTGGTATCAATAATGAAATGTCCAAAATGCCAGTTTGAAAATCCAGAAGGCATAAATTTTTGTGGTAAATGTGGAGGGAGATTAGAAAAGGTTTGCCCAAAATGCAATTTCCCAAATCCACTGGAGTTCATTTACTGTGGGAAATGCGGCACCGCTCTTGAGGAACTTAAAGAAGCTATCCCTGTCAACTACTCTGAGCCCAAGTCCTACACTCCCAAATTTTTGGCTGATAAGATCCTCACCACGCGAAGTTCTATTGAAGGAGAGCGGAAGCTAGTGACGGTCCTTTTTGCCGATGTTGCCAACTATACGGCGATGTCAGAAAAGCTCGATCCTGAGGAAGTCCACCAGATTATGGATGGATGTTTTAAAATCTTAATGGACGAAATCCACAAATATGAGGGGACGATCAACCAGTTCACCGGCGATGGCGTCATGGCCTTGTTCGGAGCTCCTGTGGCCCACGAAGATCACGCCCAGAGAGCGTGTTATGCGGCCATATCCATTCAGAAGGCCATCAAAGATTACGGAGAGAAGTTGAAGAGCCGCTACGGCATGGACTTCAAGATGCGCATTGGGCTGAATTCCGGTCAGGTGGTCGTGGCATCGATTGGAGACGACCTACGGATGGATTACACAGCTATTGGCGACACCACAAATTTAGCTTCGAGAATGCAGAGCACGGCCAGGCCTGGGACCATCTTGCTATCAGGACATACTCACAGACTGGCGAGGGACTTCTTCGAGTTTGAGGCTTTGGGCAAGATCCCTGTGAAGGGGAAGGAGGAACCTCAGGAGACCTATGAGTTACTGAAAGCAAGCAAAGTGGAGACGCGCATTGAGGCAGCGGTGGCCAAGGGCCTCACCAGATTCGTGGGCCGACAGAACTCTATGGCCGGACTCATGGAGGCATATGAGAAGGTGCGGTCTGGCTCAGGACAGGTTGTGGGGATCGTAGGCGAGGCCGGCCTCGGTAAATCGAGGCTCCTTCTTGAGTCCAGGAATCGGCTTCCTCAGGATGAGTTCACCTATTTTGAAGGCCGTTGCATACACTTTGGTGGCGCCATGGCCTATCTACCCATACTGGACATCTTGAGGTCCTACTTCGGGGTCGTAGAGGGTGAGAACGAGATTGTTATCAGAAAGAGGATGGGCGAGAGGGTCTTTCAACTCGACGAAAAACTCCAGGGGATCCTCACACCTCTGCATGACCTTCTTTCCTTAAAGGTCGAAGATGAGGCTTACCTCAAGCTCGAACCTAAGCAGAGAAGGGAGAGGATCTTCGAGGGCCTTCGGGACCTGTTTGTCAGGGAGAGTCAAAACAGACCTCTTGTACTTGCTATAGAAGATCTGCATTGGATTGATAAAACATCCGAGGAGTTCCTCGATTATCTCATCGGTTGGTTGGCAAATACAAGAATCCTATTAATTCTTTTACACCGGCCTGAATATACCCATCGGTGGGGGAGCAAATCCTACTTCAACAGGATCGGTCTCGACCAGTTGACGTTGAAATCCAGCGCTAAACTGGTGGAGGCGATTTTGGAAAGGGGCGAGGTCGCTCCGGAACTCAGGGAACTCATTCTCAACCGGGCCGCTGGCAACCCACTTTTTATGGAGGAGCTGACCCACACCCTTTTGGAAAATGGTTCTATTCAGAAGAAGGAGAATCAATACGTCCTAATGCGAAAACCCTCTGACCTTCAGGTCCCAGACACCATTCAAGGGATCATTGCTGCCCGCATGGACCGGCTGGAGGAGAATCTCAAAAAGATCATGCAGGTGGCCTCGGTCATAGGAAGGGAATTCGCTTTTCGAATTCTTCAGGCCATTAGCGGCATGCGAGAGGAGCTGAAGACTCATCTCCTCAATCTCCAGGGTCTGGAGTTCATTTACGAAAAGAGCCTCTTTCCCGAACTGGAGTACATTTTTAAGCATGCCCTCACCCAAGAGGTGGCTTACAACAGCTTACTTCTAAAACGAAGAAAAGAGATTCACGAGAAGATTGGAAGTGCCATCGAGGATCTCTACGCTGAGCGGATGGAGGAGTTCTATGAGATGCTGGCCTACCATTATTCAAGAAGCGATAGCTTAGAAAAGGCCCTTCAATACCTGCGGCTCTCTGCAAACAAGGCGACGCGGAACAATTCCTTGTGGGAAGCACTTCGTTTCTACAAAGAATCGCTCAGCATTCTCAAACAGATACCTGAGACCGATCGGAGCAAGAAAGAACGAATCGCGGTGATCATGATGATGGCGCCCATCATAAGAAACCTGGGTTTCCCCGAAGATCCGACTGAGATCCTCCAGGATGCTGAGAGACTATGCAAGGAGTTTCAAGATAAGCGGAGTATGGCCCTCATCTATAGCTATACGGGCATGTACTATAGTTTCAAAGGAAATCTTGCCTTAGGTAGAAGTTACCTGGAACAATCCCTTTACGAAGCAGAGAAGGCATCCGATCTGAATATCCTTGGCCCCCTTGCCTACGGCCTCTTCGCAAATTACATCCTTGAAGGCAACTATAACAGAATAGCGGATATCGCCCCAAGAATCATCCATCTGCTGGAAGAAACACATAGGGAGTTTGAGGACTTCGGGACGCCAGCCAATCTGTATGCGACACTTCATGGTCAATACGGATTGAGCTTGATGGCTTTGGGAAAAATTGAAATAGCCGAAGATCTCTGCAAAAGAGGTGTTTCCTTCGCATGTGAGGTCGGGCATCTCTTCAGCATAGATGTTGCGGAGATGTTCTACGGTATTAGCATTGCGTGGAGAGGAAGGGGAAGGAAGGCTGTAGAACATGCTTCAAAGAAGCATCGAGAACTTCGAGAAGTCACAAGGAACGCTCTTTTTACCAAATGTGTTGTCTCACTTGGGACTGGCATACTATTCTCTCGGCAACAGTCCAAAGGCACTGGAGTATATGGAGAAAGCATTAAAAATGCAGGTTGCCAGTGGTCTTCCGTTTATGCTGTCTCTTTATCATGTCTGCCTAAGCATAGTGCATCTGGAGTTGAATGATCTTACGAAAGCCTTATTCCATGCAGAAGAGGCGATTAACTATGCCAAGAAGAACAATGAAAGGCATTGGGAGGCGTTCTCGCTGTGGCAATTGGGAATGGTTGGGTGGAAGAGCCAAAAGATTAAGATCGATGAGGCCGAGCAGGACATTGAACAGGGGATCAGGATACTGAATGAGTTAGAAATGAAGACATTTGAAACGATGGGCTATCTTTATCTTGGGGAGCTTTTCACCGATGCACGGGAGTATGAGAAGGCCCTCAAAAACCTTAAGAGGGCTGGAAAGGCATTCCAGGAAATGGGGATGGATTACTGGCTGGCAAGAACTCAAAAGGTTCTGGCGAGGATAAATTAGGGGTGAGTTCAAATTTTTAGCCTTTCTTAAGACGGGAATAGAATGAAATGTCCAAAATGCCAGTTTGAGAACCCAGAAGACGCCAAATTTTGCAATGAGTGTGGCAGTAAGTTGGAAATTGCCTGTTCATCATGCGGTAAGATAAATTCCCTTAGCAATAAATTTTGTAGTGAATGCGGACATAAAATAATTATACCCGCTGAACAAACCCCTAAAGAACTTTCCTTTGAAGAGAAGCTTGCTAAGATTCAAAGATACCTTCCTAAGGACCTCACTCAAAAAATCCTGGCGCAAAGAGATAAGATTGAAGGTGAGCGGAAGCAGGTCACAGTGATGTTCTGTGACATGGAAGGATACACTAGCCTTACCGAAAAGCTCGGTTCTGAAGAAATGTACTCCACAATGGATCAGGTTTACGAAATTCTTATTCACAAGGTCCACGATTATGAGGGTACGGTTAATGAGCTAACCGGTGATGGAATCATGGCGCTTTTTGGAGCCCCCATTGCTCTTGAGGATGCGCCTCAGAGAGCTATTCGATCTGCCTTAGCCATCCATCGGGAGATAACAGGGTTCAGCGATCGGCTCAAAAGCGAAAAGAAAATGCCGCCTCTCAAGATGCGTATTGGTATTAACACAGGTCCAGTTATAGTAGGAACCCTGGGTAATGACCTTAGGGTTGAATTCAAGGCAGTGGGTGACACAGTGAATTTAGCCTCTCGGATGGAGAGTTTGGCAGAAGCTGGAACAACCTATGTGACTGAAGAAACCTTTAAGCTTACTGAGGGATTCTTTAGGTTTGAGGCTCTGGGTGAAAAGAAGATTAAGGGCAAGGAAGAGCCGGTTAAAGTTTACCAGGTAATTGCCCCCAGCACCAGAAGGACGAGGTTTGATGTCAGTGCAGAGCGAGGTCTGACTCTTTTTGTTGGAAGGGAGCGAGAGCTTGAGCTCTTGTTGGATGGATTCCAACGAGCTAAGTCAGGTAAAGGCCAGGCTTTTTCTATCCTCTCCGAAGCAGGGGTAGGTAAGTCCAGACTATTGTATGAATTTAGAAAAACAATAGTAAATCAAGATATTACATTTTTGGAAGGGAAGTGTCTCTCTTACAGTAGGGGTGTTGCCTATCATCCAGTGATAGACATTTTGAAGTCAAACTTCGATATTCATGAGGGAGAGGGAGATCAGGAAATCAGAGAAAAAGTTGAAAGGGGACTGAGATTAATAGGAGTCGATGAACCCTCAACTCTCCCTTATCTCCTTGAGCTTCTCTCAGTCAAAGACAGTGGGATTGATCAGATCTCCATGAGCCCTGAGGCAAAGAAAGATAGGATTATCGAGGCAATCAAACGCATTGTTCTTAGAGGTTCTGAGATACGGCCCCTGGTCATGGCATTTGAAGACCTGCACTGGTTGGATAAGAGTTCAGAGGACGTATTAAGAAGCCATTTGGAGAGCATACCAGGGGCAAGGGTTTTATTGATATTTACCTATCGGCCTGAATTTGTTCACACCTGGGGCGCAAGGTCCTATCACAATCAGTTAACTTTGCATCGGCTTTCCAACAGGGAAAGTCTTGAAATGGTAACCTCCATATTAGGCACAAGGGAGATTGAAAGAACTTTAGAGGAATTAATCCTTGAAAAGACGGAGGGAGTTCCATTTTTCATTGAGGAGTTTATAAAGTCTCTTAAAGACCTGAAGATCATAGAGAGAAAAGAAGATGTATACCGCCTAACAAAAGATGCCCAACAACTTACCATTCCTTCTACCATTCAGGATGTGATCATGGCCAGGGTTGATTCGCTGCCTGAGGGAGCAAAAGAGGTGCTTCAGACTGGATCTGTTATTGAGAGGGAATTCAGCTATCCATTGATCAATCGTGTAACAGGTCTTCCTGAAAAAGAATTGCTCTCATACCTTTCTGTTTTAAAGGACTCAGAACTTCTCTATGAGAGAGGTATATACCCTCAATCAAATTACATCTTCAAACATGCTCTAACTCGTGAGGTTGTTTATGACTCAATTTTGGCAAAGAAGAAGAAGAAACTTCATGAAGAAATCGGGAATGCTATCGAAGAGTTAAACAGAGACAGTTTGAGTGAGCATTGCGAAGTTTTATCCGAGCATTATTTGTTAAGTGAGAATTATTTGAAATCGGCTGAGTATTCGAGGTTGGCAGGCAGGAGGGCCGAGAAGAAAGCTTCGTTTAATGATGCGATCGCCCATACAAAGAAAAGAGTAATATCTCTTGAGAGATTACCCCAGACAGAGGATGTTGAAAAACAGATCATTGATGCCAGGACGGTCCTTGGACTCTATATTGCTCAAATGAACTATTTTGTTGATGCCAAAGAAGTCATAGATCCAATAATTGATTTGGCCATCAAACGTAATTACAAAAGGAGACTTTGCCACATATATACGATTCTCGGCACATACTACTGGTCTGGGGAAGAAAATTATCCAGAGGCATTTAAAGCTTTTGAAGAGGCTTTAAAAATTTCAGAAGAAGTAAAAGACATTGTTAGTTTTGTTTTGGCAAGTAGCTGGTTTGGATATGCTTTAGGGATGAACTGTGAATTTGAAAGATCAATTAAATACTTACAAGGAGCTATTGATATTAATGTCGCAGCAAAAAATTTTTGGGGCATTGCAATAAGTAAGAGCAATTTGGCCTACTTTTCTCATTGGTACCATGGAAGAATAGATCTGCAATCCAAGACTTCGAACGAGGGTCTCCAGATTGCTGAAGAGAGCGGGGATATTTATTCAAAGGCAATAGCGTATCCAAGTCACGGAACTTCCTGTTACGGCAAAGGGTTGCTCGAAGAAGCTGAAAAATACCTGTTGAAGGGGCTCGAATTTTGTGAAAGGATCAATTTCTCTGGCTGGGACGGCATTGCAGAATATACTCTTGGAGATATCTATTATGAAGCGGGAAATTTCCAGAGATCTAAAGAACACTACGAAAAAGGGATTTGGGCTTTCGAGCGCAATAGATTATTTCCTTCCTGGGTGGGATGGGGAAAGGTAGCTTCAACGAGGTCAAAAGTGAAGAATAAAGAAAAAGATGTGAACTTAGAATCTTTGTATGCTCATTCACGAAATAATAAGGTAAAAGTAGCCGAAGGCTGGATTCAAAGGTATATTGGAGAGATTCTGCTCAATATTGATGACCAACACATATCTGACGCAGAACATTGGATACAAAAGGCCATCGAAGCGGATCAAAGAAACCGAATGATGTTCCACCTGGCGAAAGATTATGCTCTTTATGCAGAGTTGTTCAAGCGAAAAGGAGATAGGCTTAAAGCCCAGGAGAATCTCGGCAAAGCCATCGAAATCTTCAAAGAATGCGGTGCCGACGGCTGGGTTGAAAAAGCTGAGAAGGATCTGGCCATAATTTCAACGTAAGGATTTCTTCTAACATGTCATTCTGAGCGAAGCGAAGAATCTCTGCTTCAATGTGATCAGTAAATTATGAGATTCTTCGTCGCCAATAGCTCCTCAGAATGACACATTCTGGGTTTTTTAACAGCCCACTTAATCATTTTTTTAAATTCTACTTCGGCTACCATGTCTAAGGTCAAGAAATGGCATTGATTCAACTTTATGCCTCATTTGGTTCTTCCGGAAGTTGAGCAGCATGCCAGACAGCTACGATCCAGACAGTTTTTCCTTTTACACGATAAAAGAAACGGTAAGGACTTACAATAATTTCACGGAAAGGAAGATCAGGAAATTCCAGCAGTGCCCTGCCAGATTGTGGGAACTTTCTGAGTCTGGATAAGACCTTTTCCGCCTTGCGCCGGAAAGCGACCGCCGCGGGTGGATTTTCGTGGTAGATATAAGCAATAGCCGCAAGGAACTGTTTGCGCCCCGAAGGAGTGAAAAGAACTTTCAAGGTTTCGTCTCTTTTAACAAGAAATCAGCTTCAGCGAGAACGGCATCAAGATCAACCCCCTTGCCCGCCTCGATCTCTTTTTCGCCACGAGCGAGGAGGCGTAAAATTTCCAGTTCATGCTGGGAATGCTTATAAGCTTCCATGCTGACCATCACTGCTGCAGCCCGCCCTCTCTGGGTAATGACAAGAGGTTCCCCGGAAGCAGTCACTCGCTTTACGATAGATGTAGCATCTTGTCGAAGATCAGTAATCGGTATGATATTAGGAATTTTAGCCATTGGTAATACCTCCTATAATAGTATTAATGATATTACCAATTGTAGTATAAATCAATAATGATTTTAGCGCCCAGCGGAGAGCTGAACTATTCCCCTTTTAACCGATCATCTTTTTGAATTCTTCTTCGGTGAGGGTCTTAATTCCCAATTCCTTGGCTTTGTCGAATTTGGAGCCGGGGTCCTCTCCAACAACTACATAATCCACTTTTTTTGATATGCTGGAAGTGGTCATCCCACCCGAGGATTCTACCAGATTTCGAGCTTCATCCCTTCCTAAGGTTTTAAGGGCTCCTGTGAAAAGAAAGGTCTTGCCTACAAGCTTTCCTTTCTCCTTCACTTTGGGCTCAATCACTTTTACTCCGGCCTTTTTCAGTAATTCGATGGATTCCTTGTTTTTCTTATCCCTGAAGAATTGATGCACACTCGCCGCCACTTCTGGGCCTATCCCTTCTACCTCCATGAGATCTTCTTCTGAGAGGCGGAAGAAATCGTCCAGTCGCGGGAAATGACAAGCCAGGTCTTCTGCAGTGGTTTCCCCCACGTGACGGATGCCAAGGGCATAGAGAAACTTTGAGAGGGGTTTGGTTTTGCTCTTTTCAATGGCGTCGATGATATTTTGGGCTGATTTATCCGCCATCCGCTCCAATTCGATGAGCTTTTGTTTATTGATATAGTAAATATCTGCTACGTCCTTGATCAAACCTTTGTCCACCAATTGATCAATTAGTTTTACGCCAAGGCCATCGATATCCATTGCCCTTTTGGAGGCAAAATGTTTGATCCGGCCTTTCAATTGGGCAGGGCAGTCCAGGCCGATGCATCGCTGAATCGCCTCCTCCTTGATGACCTCTGCTCCGCAAACCGGGCATTTCGATGGCATCCTGAATTTCTTTTCCGTTCCTTTCCGTTTCGAAGTGATCACCTGGACCACTTCAGGGATAACATCTCCCGCCCTCTGGATGACCACCGTATCGCCGACTCTTACATCCTTCTTATCAATTTCATCCTGATTGTGAAGCGTGGCCCGACTGACTTCGACCCCTCCCACTTTCACTGGCTCCATCACAGCCAC
>Ga0315282_10010507_pt1 | contig 14499 bp, 16 predicted proteins | sample YL17G07_20_MG_FD_203693 | JGI IMG/M metagenome (GOLD analysis project Ga0315282, IMG submission 203693) | Sediment microbial communities from Yellowstone Lake, YNP, Wyoming, USA - YL17G07_20 | ecosystem: Environmental > Aquatic > Freshwater > Lake > Sediment | place: USA: Wyoming | collected...
TATATGAAAGACCATCCTTCAAAAAACAGAAATCTTTAATCGGCACAGCAACAGAAGACAAACTAGAGGTGATTTTATGGGAAAGCTAATGGACGTTGCTGGAAATAAGGCAATGGAGATTATGGGAAAGACGGCAAAACAAGCAATAGACAAGTTCATGCTTGCCTTTCAAGATTATGAGATAGATTATATTGTTGCAGACCTTCAATTGAAACCAAACCCTCTTCAAAGCAAAGGCTCTTTACAAATCAAAATGAAGAAAAGGAAGTAGAACAGAAAAACATTATATGAACCGCCAAGGTCAACCAATCATCTAAGTGAAAAAGTGAATCATTTAACCAATCGGTTAAATTTCCGCACTAGACTAGGGTTTTCGTTTATCAATCTTTCAAGGTTCTCTATTGTCTTCAGTTTTTCCAGATAGAACGGAGAAACGATTTCTCTAAGCTGTTGCATTGCCTCTTTGTTTTTGAGTATTTCTTTCTTTGAAAATCTCAGATAGTTGCTTCTGTATTTCTGGCTTGCTCAAATCCTCATTAATGCTTATTATTTCTCTTTCGATTACAGAGAGAATGCCTTCGAGAGCGTCTTTTCTTATGACATCTATATACATGATTTCTAAAGACCCTGAGAGGTCCGAAACGTATCTTGTTTCATAGATTATGTGCCGACATTCCTTCAATTCGAGTGTTTTGTCAAATGAGGCTTCGTAAAGGTCGCCATCGAAGACAACAATAGGGAAATGGAATATTACATCTCTCCGAGTAGGGTCTTCTGCAAAAAATCGTTTCAGATGTCGGAATCTGTGATTCGTGAATTTAGTGACTTTGCTTACTGCATCTAGAATCGAATCTTTGCCATCTTGCTCATTTCTAGCTCCATCTCCTACTTTTATTTGCTGATAGGCACTAGCGAAATTCGCATCATCTCTATGGTAGTGCAGACCTTTATTACACAATATCTCGTAGCAAATCGACTTGTCATATCCGAATTTTTCAGTCAAAATGTCGATTGAGTGCCCAATATCAAAGAACAAGTTCACTGGTTCGCTATTAAAGAAAACCCAGCTATAAGCACGACTCTTTTTGCACTCGATTAAAACAAATGGAGAAAAGAACCACATGTCACTTTCGAATCGAGAAAGTATTGCATCGAGCGATGGAATAGCTTCAATGTCGAACTCTCTTGCCTTCTTCTCATCTTCATCAAAGAAATAGATGCCATTTGTTACATCGTAGCATCTGTTCCTTAGGATTGAGGATATTTCCAATTGTAAAGGGAAACCACTTTTCCTTATTTGCTCTTTGATAAATTCAATTTTGTTTCGTTCCAATTCTTCTCAATTAATATGTGTGCGTTAATGCTCAAAAAACTTGTCTTTTGTTCTCTTATTGTGATATGAGCTAGAGAAGTTTTTGATGAAGAGGAAGACAAGCCCCAAAAAGACAGAAATCTTAAATCGGCACAGCAACAGAACAAAACTAGGGTTCGAAAATGAACAACGAAATAATCAAGAAATACGTGAAAGATTTAGATGGATTGCTTGAGGAAATGAGCAAGGTAAAACTCCAACCTAAAAATCTTGATGTCAAAGAGAATGCAGTAATTTTCTTGTTTGGTAGAATCTTCAGATTTCTCAATTTTGACGATATTGTAATAGGACATGATGAAAAAGGTGATTTAGATGCTTGGGCACGGCAAGGAAAAAATGACAAATTTACAATTATCGAATTTGAGGCTCAAAGTGCGAATTTCAAGAAAGATAAGCATGACCCCGAAAAATGTGATTTAATAGTTTGTTGGAATGATAATTGGAATGACCGACCCTCTAAAATTGATGTTTTCGACTTAGAGTCATTATGGGATAAAGCCCAAGAGAAAACTTAACGGCAGGACCGAGACACAAAAACACTGCCAAGGAAATCTTAAATCGGCACAGCAATGGAAGACGCACTAGAGGTTCAAAAATGAGTGAAAAGAAAACGAAGAAATGTGGTGAGTGTGGAGAAGAAATCAAGGACGGCAACTATTTCACAGTATGGGAGAAAGACAAACTCGTAAAGACAATCTGCAAAAAATGTTATCTTGAAGACAAGAAACTCGATGAACGCATTAAGATGGCTAGGCGATGCCGCATAAGGCTTTAGTCAAGCTGAAAGACCATCCTTCAAGAAACAGAACAGAAAAGCATGTATATGCTAATTCTTTTTATACTCCTGCTCTCTTAGTAGAGCGTGAATCAAATATGTTTATAGAAATTCCGAATGAGAGTAAGAAATGCCGTAAAGCAGAACCTTTAGACTATATAGTTACCTCAATACTCTACCTCGGCGACAAAACTCTCCAGAACATATTAAAGACTGAAGAAGAAAAACAATACGACCAAAGAAACGACATAGGCATAATCGTTGGAGACCTCTGCAGAATTGGCATCAATTATCTCATACATGAAGCAAACAAAGACCTCTGCAACCCTATAGCCTAACATCACCTAGCTTTAGCTAAACTCAGAGAGGAACATCAAAAAAGAGGCTAATGGTCAAGATATTGGTGTGCATAATCTAACCATTTTTTAGCTTGTTGATCTGCTTCTTTTTCTTGTTCAAGCAATCCCGATTCTGAAATTGCTAAAGGCGTTAAAGATGCTCTTATTCAGCAATATGCAGAAAAAGGCGTAGAATGTCCACGTATAGAAACAACTGAAGACTTTCAACGTGCAGTAGAAATTCTTAAAGCTTTACCAAAAAAAGAAACGCCTTCTGGACATCCTTTACTTGATCGTCAATATGGAATAAAAGACGAAGGATTATACAGACATCCTTTCAATAGTCATCAAGAAATGGTAGATTATCTTTACTCAATCGCAAGACAAAAAGACCATCCACAAGCATCAGAGGCTCAGTCGTATATCGATAAAATGATGTCGAATTTCTTACAGTGGAAAAAGTCTAACCCTAATGTTCCAGAACAATCTTATGACTTAAATAATCCGCAAAACTTGCCCGATTTGAAAAAAAGAAGGCGGATTTGTGACTCCCGTGCGAAAAGAAGAGGGCGATCGCGCGCGTCTGTTTTGGGCTCTGATCCGACCCAGTCCGTCACACAATTGCTCTGTGAAGAACGAGGAATTGTAAAATTTAAACGCAAGTTTAAACCTAACCGACCTCACTTTTTTATTACACAGGTTTCGGAACAATTTTCCCAAGAATTCAGAATTTGAAAGCAACGCATAGTAAACAATCTTTTTAATCCTGCACTCTAATGTTTTAGGAGCCTACACAACTTCCGAATGAAATTAGGAAATGTCAGATGATTGGAAAGTTACAGTGAGATTAAGACTATAGCCTGAGCCTATTGATGTCCATACTCCTAGTCTTTCACGTTGAATAACAAAACTCGCGTAGGGCAACTCCTCCCCTTGCGAATATACCTTAACAGTCGTACTATTGACCACCCCAAACCTAAATCTATCAAAATCCCAAGCCATCACTTGCAGGGAAATCTGTTCATTGTTTGTGATAATGAAGGTATATTTCTCTAACCACGTGCCATTTCCAAGATCAACATATTCAGGTGTAGAACTCGTCACCGAAACATTTGCGTTCATGAATCTAAAATAGCTGAGATTGGCGAAAAATGGTTCTGAAGCACCTGAAAGATTGAATTCAACGTTGGTGAAGTTGCTATTCTCAGGTATGAAACTGTAGTTGATGTTTCTTGGGACATTTACATACACCGATCCTAGACTAGTTCTAGAGATCTCAGATGAAGTAGCGTCAATCGAGGGATTCCCAGTGCTTCCCGAGGCGATATTCGTCGGGTTTCGAATTCGGATAACACTTGACAGTGGAAATCTCGCAGGATTTATAGTATATTGGGTTTGAGAGAACCTGTAGAATCGATATTGCGAATGAATGTTATTCGGCGCGTCTCTACTACTATAAATATAAAGATAGACAAAATCAGAAACTGGGAAGTAGTAATGCGAGAAGGATTCTCCGTCGCTGTGATATGATGGAGTGAACAAACCAAAGGATACGTCTATCGGCACTATGAGCGTGGCAAACACTAAAAGTGTGAACAGTCCAGCTGCAGGAATCCTGTTGCGAAGCGCTTTAAGGGTATGTTTGCAGGTTTGAGTCAGCTGTCTGATTTCTTTCCTTGGGTTAGGTGTATACTTGGAATCACTGAGCATAGAAAAATGCTGAGTTATGGGAAAATGAGTTAGAATGACAACGGCCGACGAAATAAGAAGTAGTAAACTACAAACGAAGAGAAAATCTTGCCAGTATCTCTGGAAAAACACACTGGTTGATTCAGGATAAAGAAGGATAGTCAAATTCATGATTAATATTCCTAGCACAAAGAAAACATAGGAGAGCAAGTACGGAAGCGCTAGTCTTTGAACAGAATTCAGAACTAGATTGTAGAAACTTCGTTCAAAAACATATGCCAAAATTACTGAACCTAATCCGATTAGCATCAAGAAAACCACTGCCTCAGCATTAATCCAGTTGATCAAGTCTAGACCTCGTCCAAGTATCCAGAAGACAATCAATCGAAAGGGCAAATAGAGCATTAAGAACATTGTCACAAACGCGGTGGTCATTGCCTTTTCTTCATATCTGTTCGATGTGTTCTTGATGACTTGTAAGCCACTGATTTTCGATTTTCTTTCAGTTTCTCTGTGCATGAGCATTCTTTCTCTATCAGTCGCCTTGTCTGTTGTCTTTCCCCTTCTTACCCAAACGTCTCGTGTTCCCACGATTTCATGGGGTTTTGCCGCGCTTTCAGGAATTGTCAGAAGACCAAACCACTTATTCCGAATTCTTATGAGTTCAGCGTCAAAACTCACTGGAGGATAGCATCTGCTAGATATGATCTGTTGCATCTGCACGCTGTCGAAAGTTTCTGGTTTGATGCCAACAATTCGTCCTCCCTGTTCTGGATCTTCCTTCCCGAACACTATGTGGCCGCCTTTTGTGTTTGCAAGGGCTGAAACATCTTTGGCAAACTCGTTCTTGTCCTTGTCAGAAGAAAGTGCGATCTCGCGCTTGAACTCTAGGCGATTCGTTTCATCCTTTTCTTTGATTAGATCTCTGAGCATACTTTCAGTATTCATCACATCTGCAATGGCTAGTCAGGCTATTGTGTTTTTCGATATTTCATAAATCTTACGTTATGTTCGCGCGCACGTGTTATTTGTAAGATTTAAACGTAAGTCTAAACCTATCTGGCCCCACCAAAAGCCCATTTTTGCTGGATAAGCTATTCTCATGACTTATTCAGAAAAATACTCGTAGAATGACTAACTTGTCGAAATGTTCTTCGTTCAGGACAGGTTCAAATCTGGTTCTCAACATCAATACTCTTACGTATGTACATTACCAATATTCATCGTTAACTATTCCACGTGCATATTCATACCCTTTTGGTTTTGCTGGAAAAACAAACCCTGGGTTCGTACGGACACCGTTAGGGAAATATTTCAAGATTCTCGCGCCATCTTCTCCACATCTTTTTACGACATTCTCCCATACCCCTTTAGGGCTCATCCTGAGTGGTTCAACCCATTTCCTTTCTGATTCATTCCAAATTTTCTCGAATTTATGATGCCAAGGTTTGTGCTTGTCAAACATCAAGTGTCCATCCGACGGATATACGAACGCATATTTTGAGTATTGGTTATTTATTGCAGAATGGTAGATCCCGAGAACTGTCACAAAAGATAAATTCGGATTAGTCTTTTGTGCAGTCTTAAACTTCTCATATGCTGATAGTTGATGTTCGTAAAGTTTCTTAGGCTTCGTAGTAAGTATTTCAAATTCAACATCATTTGTCCCTTTTAGCGATAGTTCAAATAGAAATCGAAGCTTTGCGGTGGGCTGCCTGTTCAGCTCGTTTAGATCAACCTCACCACTGCCAATCAAGATTCCATTGGTCTGGACCAGAATTGGAATATTGCCAACCCTCTTGTTATCTGCGAGCAAGCTAAATACTTGGATAAGTTCTTTCCAGTAAATAGTGGGTTCCCCGCCAGTAAATCTGATGAAGGATTTAGAAGGATACTTGATGTTCTTGACAGTCTCGTCGTATATTTCAGTAGCGTTTCTTTGAACGATGGTTTCATTCATGTTTTCAGGTCGTGACGCAGGACTCCAACAAAACTCGCACCTTAGAACGCAATCTATTACGTCCCACCTAAGTTCAAAATATTCTGGTTGTTTTAGAGGATATCCACAATAATAAGGAGCATATTTCTTCCGAAACTTCACTTTCATTTCAATTCACATCAAAGATACTAACCAAGATTTGACATTTATCTAACTTAGCCTCAAATGAAGGTATTAGCTTCCTTCATTTCTTTTCTCCTAAATTCGTCATTGCTTGTTTCATTTCATACATGAAGAAGACCGATACGCTTGACTATCTGAAAGCAAACTTGTCTTTGTTTTCTTCTTTTAACCTTATTTCTATGTCTGCAAGCTTTAACGGTATGTCTTCAAACCTTCTGACTAGAGGATCAAGAATGTAGAATGCCTCTCTTTCTTTTACCTTCTGTTCTAATTCCAATCGCAACTTTTCCCCTTCCATTCGCAGCTTCTCTACTTCGAGCTTAAGTTTCTCTCTATTGAGTCTCCAGTTTTGTATTTTCTCAATGGCTTGGAGAAGCATCAACAATGCGCCAGAGCTGATTGAAACACCAGCAAGAATCAATTCGATTGTAAGTGGAGATTCCTTGGCGATTCTTCTGACTCGCAGTCTATGATCTGTCTTTATCGGCCTTCCATTTCTATACCAGAAATATCGTGAAAACTTATAGTCACGGTAATCCTCTACACATAGTATCAAGGAGAAGTCGTGTAGAAGTTCAAAATCGTAGAGAAGTGAGGAAATGTCCAGAAGAAATGGTCTCTCCTCTTCACGAAATGGATACTGTTAACTTACTAGGGATAAGTTAATTCCTAGCATTCTCTTGCCATGTTAATCTTCGATAGGAACGAAATCCCCCACAGCTTCGAGTTCCAGTACAGAATTTGGGTCCAGTCTCTTTGAAATGTATAATAACTCTACGAAGCATTTGCTAACAAATAGCTGGAACTTTATAGAATCGTTTGGCAAGCCTTTTAGAAAGCCATTTTTGGTCTTGGCATTTTTCAAAGCAACAAATGCGGGGTCAGTGTCCTTAGCTGTGATGAACAATTCATGGGCGAATTTGTTCCTTATTCGAAACAGTATCAGCAGATTCTCATAAAGAGCTTTGTCAATCATTTTTTCAGAATATAGTAATTGCAGTTTCTTACTAATGGGCACAAAGGTCTGTTTTGTTACCTTACTAAGACTAGAAATCTTCAATTTCTTTGCTCCAATTTCTACAGTTTGAGTTATAGCAAACTCCAAGGCTGTGGAACTGAGAATAACCGCATTCCGTATCTCCTTTGAACTCCGTTTTTCTTTTGAAAGCGTTTCACACATACTCTTGTAATCCAGTTCGATTTCATTCATAGTCCTCACCTATCGGCACGCTATCTTGGTTAAGCAACAAATCGACAAACTTCCTCTTAGATTCAGCCCATTTTTGTTCTGCTAACGCTTCATGTTTTGATGTTTCATTCACCTTGGCATCCACCCTGCTTACCATATTAGATTGAACTTTGTTATCGGGGATTATTATTTTCATATCTGAAAGTAGAGACTGACTGACTTCAGGAACTGATGAACCAGAACTGACTTGATTAAATTGCATTTGTCCCACGTTTGAACGTAGAAAATAAAGAACAAATCTTGGGTCGATACGTCTTCCATCAATACTATCCTTGAGCACCACTCTTATGAGGTGTGAACTCAATATTAGCTCGTCAACGGGGAATTTCTCATCAACCAGTAGCACTATTCCAAGTGTTCCAGACCTTGAAATTACTAGATTGTCATACTCAAGCTTGATGTTCTTTGTCAAGTCCGATAATTTTGCGTCTACCCTTGCAACCTCTTCGAGGTTAAGTTTGTTATGAATGACATCACTGACTCTCAAATAAGGCGAACCCTCTTCGACAAACTTGCGAATCTCCACTCCGTTTGTCAACCCCTTCTTTTCATCAAGAATCTCGCCAAACTTAACTGCAAAAGGGGATTTGCTGATTTCTTTGCTTAGTTCTCTGTATTCTTTGTTGTTAAAATTGAAATCTAACCTGTCTCTCAACTGGTCAATTGGTACGGCATAAAAGTCATAGTCAGTTTTCGCTGGAACGTTGATGGAAAGGTTTTGTGGGACTAATTCATAAGCGTCTTTAGTCAAAATAGCTGCCTTATCAAAACTAACCATCGCTTCATTTTCGAGCTTCGAGACTTCTTTGACTATCTTCTCTTGCACTCCAGATTCGATGTTAGGAACAATTACAGAAATATCGAGAAAATCATCTTTGGCAAGACGTGGATAACTGCTACCTGTCAAAATCCATTTAGTTTGAGTTAGGGTTAGGTCGCTCAATAAGTATCTAACAAGAAATTCAGGGTCGATCCTATTCCTATCTGTAATCACAACGTACAATTCGGTTGAACCGATTGCCTTGTCTACTTTAACAAGATGCACCTTGTTCAGATATGGTCTTAATCTCCCAAAAACGATGTCTCCTTTGTAAAACACGCATGATTTACTGAAAATATTGCTTGCGGGCAATTCCCGATAGCCAATAATGTTACCTGTCCCTGATTCAATATCGCCTAGCCCAAGATAACTGAACAACTCATGTGGAGTAGCTTTCTTTGTGTCAATAGTTTCATCTCTGAGAATAACAACTTTTCGTAGAAAAGTGAGATTGAAGGACTTGGATTTTGCTTTTCTCGCAAGTTCCTTTTTGAAAGCAACGTTCTCTGGATGCTGAGAACCAAAGCTAAGAAAATCTCCGTCTATCTGGTCAAACTGTCGATAGTAGACTTCCGAGGGGGGTTCTAGAGAACTCAAAGTGCTCCCCTTTGAAGTTTTCCTTCTATGAAGCCTGATCTTTCAAATTCTGTTTTGCTGAATCGTTCTCCTATGTACGATGCATGGATTCTTTGTTTGAAATCGAAAAAGCGTTTCAATATGCTGTCGCCTGCTTCATTGTCTAGATCGTTGTCGATGACTCTTCTTCTTGTATCTACGCCTACCTTGCTTGCATGAGCGTAAAAAATCGGTTCTTGTTGAACTGCTTTAGCGTCTTCTTTCTTGATCGCGTAGAGAATCGATGTTTTTGTGCTTGTCTTGGAAACTGGGATGAAAGTATCTCTTGTGAGAGAGATTATGGCTTTGATGTAGAAGTACTTCTTTAGGAAGTCTCTGACTGGTTTGTATCTTGTATCGTTCAGTATTCCCTCATCTAGAATTATGAGCAACTTTCCTCCACGCCATTCGATCTTCTCATCTGGATTTCTGGCACTCTTGAGGTAATACTTGGAGGCTGTCAAGAATAGAGAACCACCTTTCATCTCGCTTCCTGTGATCTTGTATTCAATGTCTCCAGACCTTATTTTGTACTCAAGTTCGCCAATTCTGTCTTGCCATTCCTTGCTCTTTGCATTGAACTTCTTAATTTCTTTCTGATTTCCTAATTCTGTAGCTCGACCAAGGCGAACCTGATAATCCGCGAGTTTTTTCCTTGCCAGTTCCAGTTTCTCGACTGTTAAATTCTTCCGAGGAATAGTCACCATTCTCTTTAGTCTATACTCATCTTTCGGCGAATCATACTCCTCCATTGTGTAACTCAGGTCTCCTAGAGGCGGATTTGTCAAAATTACATCGATTTTATCATCGAATTGGGATAACATCAATCCGTCTTGGTCTAAAATGTTTGTTTTTCCGTCTCCATGAATGTACATATTCATTTTTGCGAGTTTTGCGACCTGAGTATCATGATCGTCGCCAAAGAGTTGAGTCTTCTTTATCTTGTTCTCCTTGGTTTTTTTGTCGGGTCTATCCTGAACTTTGTTCACCATATTCTCCATTGATTTTATCAGGTATCGAGCCGTTCCGCAGGCAGGGTCAAGTATGACGTTTTCAGGATCGAGTTCTGCTAATTTGACCATGAATCTAACGACATTTTCAGGCGTTAAAAATTGACCTACAATAACATCTTTCCCTGAGAGCTTTCCGAGGACTTCATAAGCTGCTCCAAGTCCATCGATTTTCTCCTTATAGAATTGATACTCTTCAAACGGCTCGATAAAATATTTCAGCCCGAAATCATCATTCAATCTGTTTGCAAGCTTGTCGGTAGCATCGAACATCTGAGCTTCTTCTAGGTCTTTGTTTTGAGTGATTTGTTTGAAGAGAAGGTGTATTGCCTTCTTCGTTTTTTCTTGATGATTCGCTCTTTGAAAGTTCAAGAACCCTTCTTTTGTGAATCTGTTTTCTTGTCCCTCATCATGTTCTTGCTTCTCTTCAAAGAGTTTCATAAAAACGAGGTATATTACATTTCTAATTGCATTAGTTGAGGTCGCAATACGTTTCTTACGAAGATCCTGAGCGAGGGTTTCGAGTCCTTCAACTAAGTTATGTACAGTCTCCTGATGCTTTTCGTCTTCCTTTTTTGAGATAGTCTCCTTTAATTGATTGTCGCTTGGGAACAGCTTTTCCTGAATGACCTTGAGAATCTCAATGTCTCCGTCGAATTTTTCGTACGAATCAAAGAGTCCAATTATTTCCTCAATAGGATGAAGGTCTTTGTGAGTGCTAGCTAACGCATTGATTATTAGTTCAAAGTTGGAGAAGGACAAAGGAAGAATCTTCATGTCTTGCTTTTGGGAATTAGCTCGGTTGTGAACTTTTACGAGATGAATAATTCGTCTCGGTGTTTCTGGAGAGACGTATAACACAAATGTGTTCTTTCCAAAAAAAGTCTTATTTTTGGTTAGATGCTCTTCGATTGCGGGATACTCATGATCCGCTGCTGTCTTAGTCAGTTTTGTAGCTTCAACATTGATATGAAAATTATCATTCCAAACGTCAATGTCAGAAAATCCACCTTTAGCTGGAGCATCTAACGAACCATTATGACGCACCATCAGCCCTCTCTTCTCAAACCCGCTTTTTAGATCTGCCGTTATTGTCTGCTCTAATGCTCGTCTAGGATCCAAATTGTCGTATTTAGTCACTTAGATGCAACCTCCTGCTTTTCCGAAAGTTTGATCAATCTTAGAATGATGTCGTCGTATGTTTCGCTTTTTTTCCCTATTTCCTTGAGGAGATCTCTTGTTCCCTTTCTCAACGGAATAGTCGTCATATCGTCGCTTATGAGTATCACCTAACCACTTATAATTGTTATATGTGACTAAACGATTCTATGGATAGATATAACATCCATAAGCTTTATATAATTATATATCACTACTATATCATAGGAGATATAAAAATGATATGCAAGTATTGCAACTCTGAAAACGTTGTGAAGAACGGTCACATTGAAGGAAAGCAGTTCTATCTCTGTAAGAGCTGTGGTCACAAATTCGTTGAGCCAGAAGCTTATCCGAAGATGAGAACCAAAGGGGGGGTTGTTGCCATAGCCATCGACCTTTATTTTGAGGGGCTTTCTGTTAGAAAAGTGCAAGTTCAGATTGACAAGATTTTTGGAGTGAAGGTCAGTCAGGTAAGTATTTGGAAGTGGATGATGAAATATTCAGAACTCGTTTCCAAGTTTGTCGAGTCTTTTGCTCCTCAACTTATGGGTATTTATCATGTTGACGAAACAGCGATAAAGTGTAAGGGTGTTCAGAAGTGGTTCTGGGAAATTATAGACCAAGAAACCAAATTCCTCGTTGCCAGTCACTTGTCAAGCTCAAGAACAACGGAGGACGCAGTCAAACTTTTCGAAAGGAGCATCAAGATAGCGAAGAGAAAGCCAGTATCGCTTTATTGCGACGGATTGCCAGCTTATGTCGATGGATATAACAAAGTTTTCTGGACAATGCGAAAAGAGACAAGACCAGAACTCGTAAGAAGAGTTGGCATAAGAGCAGTTCACAACCAAAACGCTGTGGAACGATTGCACAGTACCTTGAAAGATCGTTTGAAGCCAACAAGAGGTCTGAAAGGTGAGGACACAGTTAGGACATTGCTTGAAGGATGGGTTGTTCACTATAATTATGTTCGAAAGCATCAGACATTGAAAGGCAAAACTCCAGCCAATGCTTCAGGGATAAACGTTGAGAACAACTGGAACTCGCTCATCAGAAGTGCCATTGCTGACAAGACTAAGAGCGAATTATCTAGGAAAGAGTGCTTACTTGTGGAGGTGAGAGTGAAATGAGAAGAGTTTTAGTTAGTCTGCCTAGCGGTGTGTGGAGGATCATCAATTCTGAATTGAAAGGTACTTTCGGAGAAAGAGATAGTGAAGTTGTGAGAAATGTTGTTATAGCTTATCTATCTGAAAAAGGATACTTGAACAAGAAGGTTGAGGATCATGGCAAAGAAAAGTAAGTCCACTTCATTGCGTGAACTTGCAGAAGAAATTGATGTTCTTGACGATATGCTCTCTGCACTTGTTGACATATTGGAAGAGAAAGGTTTCTTGACTCATGAAGAATGGGAGAAAAGGATTAAGGTCAAGATAGAAAAAAGCAAAGGCAAAGTCAGTTTTAGAGATCTGCCACCATAGGGTTCGGAATAGATTCCGAAAGTCTTTATAAGCGAGTTCGGAATACATTCCTAACATGGCCATTGCCGATATGAGCACAAGCGAGCTTTCCTACTGGAATGAATGGTGGAAGACAGGGAAACTCCCAGAAAAAGATGCTAACATAAGCGATTGGAATGAATCTTCTTTCAAGTGGAAGCCAAGACTAAGCGAGACAATTGAGAATGAAGAAGTTATTTATGTTCTGAGAGGACCTAGACGTGTAGGGAAGACTACATTAGTAAAGCTGAGAATACGAAGCTTGTTGGAAGAGGGTGTATCGCCTGAGAACGTGTTCTATTTTCCATGTGATGCTATAGAAACGCCGAAACAGTTGAAGACTGTAATTGACAATTATCTAGATCAACAGCGGAGACAAGGAGAATGGACTTTTGTTTTCCTCGATGAGATTTCGATGTTGATGGATTGGCAAAAAACCGTGAAAATACTATATGATGCTGGGCGATTTGAGAATTGTACGGTTATTTTGACAGGTTCACATAGTATTGATCTTCGAAAAGGGTCAGAATCACTTTCAGGCAGAAGAGGAAAAATCGAAAAACTGAAATATGGAACGCCAGACAAGGTGCTACTTTCCGCGAAGTTCTCAGAATATGTTGAGACACTTGAACCCAAATTGTCGAATGAAATCAAAAATCTATGGCTTCTATCTCTACAGAATCGGAAAAACATGATCTTCGAGCTTGTAAATGGAAGAATCCCCCCAGAACTGAAACGGCTGGCTCTCTTTACAAAAGAACTCGAACTCTTGCTAGACCAATACATGTTGACTGGTGGAATATCCCAAGCTATCAATCAATATGTTTCAAAGCGAAAGATAGCTGAAGACACATATTCTATCTTTGTTAACCTGATGATTCGGGAGATTTGTCGATGGAACCATGAAGAGCATTACACAAGGCAGATTTTAAGGAGAATATTCGAGGTCTTATCATCTACTGTCAGTTGGAATCAACTGAAGGAAGGTACAGATGTAAAGGATAGCAAAACTGCCGAATCTTATGTGAATGTCTTAAGAGATAGTTTTGTCATCGCCTACTATTACAAGCTGAACACAGACAAGGCTTCGCCAGATTATACCAGCAACAAGAAAATCTACTTCCAAGACCCCTTCATATTTCATGCATGTAGAGCATGGACATACGGAAAGAACGCCTTTGATCTCAGTCAGAAATTTCTTAGCACACCTGAAGAAAAAAGCAAGCTTGTTGAGTGCTTAGTCGGCAATCATCTTTCACGTTTTATGTTCAATCTGTCTCCAAGCACTCTTTACGATCCTTCAAACTATGTTTACTATTGGGCAAACGACAAAAGAGAGGTTGATTTTGTAATCGATCTAGATGGCAAGTTTGTACCTATAGAAGTCAAATACTCTGACAATATTCAAAAAGATGATGCGAAAGGAATCTATGATTTTATGAAGACTGGGCGTTCTCATGATTTTGGGATTATTACATCGAGGAATCGACTAGAAATTGGGAAAAAGTACGTGGTCGTTCCATTAAGTATCTTGGTTCTCTTGGCATAGGGAGAGTTATCTACTCTAGCATTCTCACTTTTCTATAGTCTTCTTAATGATGCCTCAATTCTTGAATCATCTATTGCCTTGAAAAGATGGCTTTGACACCGATTTCCTCTGTTGACTTGCGTATTGTAGTCAACAAGCCAGAATAGCGCCCCTAGGAGTTTCAAGGTCGTTTCCAACGTGGCTTTCTTAAGATTGTTGTACTTCTCATGTTTGAGTAGATTGTATGTTTTCCACCATTCTGGGTACTCCTTTTCGAAGGGCATAAAGTACGCGTTGAAATTTATTATTTCGACCTTCGCACTA
>Ga0315282_10010508_pt1 | contig 14497 bp, 14 predicted proteins | sample YL17G07_20_MG_FD_203693 | JGI IMG/M metagenome (GOLD analysis project Ga0315282, IMG submission 203693) | Sediment microbial communities from Yellowstone Lake, YNP, Wyoming, USA - YL17G07_20 | ecosystem: Environmental > Aquatic > Freshwater > Lake > Sediment | place: USA: Wyoming | collected...
GACTCTGAAGAAGACGCTTGACGCAAGAATGATAGAGCTGGGAGCGATTGACAGAAGCTTCGACTCCTCATTAAGTCTCTGTAATGGATCCCGCAGTCCATCTGGAGAAGTAAGGAACGGCGACATGCTCTCAGTTGATGTAGGATGCCGACTCCCCAATGGATACTGTAGTGACATGGGGAGAACATGGAGTGTTGGCACTCCTAAACCAGAGGAACAAAAATTCCTTGAGCGGATCGCTGAGGCTCAAACCGAAGGATTCAAAAACATCACTGAAGGCGTTAGCGGCAATGAGGTGCTGAGAAAAGCAAACACGATCAACCAGAGACTAGACTTCGCACCAGCTCTCCGCTGCGGACACCAGATAGGCCTCGAATGCCACGACTACACGATGCCCTACGCACCAAACTTTGGAACGATTGAGGCTGACGCATTAAAACTTAAGGCAGGCATGACTCTAACATATGAACCCACAAGAATCGACACAAAGCTAGCTCTTCGAAGCCACATAGAGGATATCATACTCATAACAAAAGGCGCCCCTGAGGTTCTAAACAAGGCGCCATGGCTTCTTTAAAGCGCCCTGCACCCGCTAGAGATTAATTAGCGAGAACAATAATTATTGCAGGTGCACTCTTTGACGGTGGACATCGTAATCAAGAATGGTAAGCTTGTGCTTCCTTGGGGAATCACAGAAGCAAGCCTCATTATAGATAAGGGAATCATAACAGGCATAGTACAGAGCGGAGAACCCTCAGCTGACAGGGTGATCGATGCACAGGCAATGTACGTCCTACCCGGTATGGTGGATATGCATGTCCATCTACGCGATCCAGGTAACCCTGAGAGGGAGAACTTCGAATCAGGTACCCGAGCTGCAGCGGCTGGGGGAGTTACAACGGTCATAGATATGCCGAACACTGTCCCGGCGACAGTAAATGTAAAAGCATTCGAGACTAAGAGAAAAATCGCTGAAAAGAAAAGCCTTGTAGATTTCGGACTACTAGGCGGAGCAGGCGAAGTGCCGGAGGGAGAGCTCCGCGGACTCGCGAAGGCAGGGGTCACAGGATTTAAGAGCTTCATGACAGCCCGATTCAAGGAACTTGCCGCCTCAGACTACCAGCTTTTCAAGAATTTCCAAGTAATCGCAGATGAGGCGCTTCCATGCCTTATACACGCTGAGAACCAGAACATCGTTGACGGCTACGCCGCTGAAGCCTTAAAGTCAGGACGTAAGGATGCGATCGCCCACTGTGAATATCGCCCAGCCATCGCAGAGATCGAGGCTACAGGCAGAAGCATCGCCCTTGCGGAGGAGGCAGGAGTGCACCTACACATATGCCACATGACCTGTGGAAAAGCAGTGGACATTTTTGAGGATGCACAGTACAGAGGAGTCAAAGTCTCAGCGGAGACAAGCACCAACTACCTGTTCATGACAGAAGATGTGATGAAGGATAAAGGCCCATACGCGAAGATCGACCCCCCACTCCGTACCGCTGCCGATCAGACACGCCTCTGGGAGGCTCTAAACGACGGCACAATAGATATACTTGCCAGCGACCACGCGCCGTACACGAAAGAGGAGAAGGAGAAAGGATGGAAAAACATCTTTGATGCTCCGAGTGGGGGAGTTGTCATCGAGACAAGTCTCCCACTTATGCTTAACGCGGTGAATGAAGGCAGAATCGACTTAGAGAGACTTGTTGAAGTCTTCAGCGCAAACCCCGCAGCCCTCATGGGGCTTTACCCCATGAAAGGTGAGCTGGGTATAGGGGCTGACGCGGATGTAGTCATAGTTGATCTGGATCAACAATTCAAAATACGTGGAGAGAACCTGAAGACGATCCAAAAGATCACGCCATATGAAAATATGGAGGGCATGGGAGTACCGGTGATGACCCTGGTCAGAGGAAACGTTGTTTTCGAGGAAGGAGAAGTAATTGGGAGACCAGGATATGGAAAATGGGTTCGACCCCTAGAATGATGACAAAATCATATTCCATTCTTAATACTGTATAATGGTTTTTTAGGTAGCCGTAGACTAAATGGTTAAAGTATATGAATTGGTGACGCGGCTAGTCTTTGAGGCAACAAGCAATGGATAAAAGTGTTAACACCGACTCTGGATCTCCATGTCTTCTTCACAGTTGTAACGAATGCTGCCTCGAGACAGAAATGCCTCTAACAAAAAAAGATGTTGTAAGGATCAGAAAAAAAGGCTATAAAACCGATGAATTCACCTATGAAAAAGATGGCGAACTCCATCTAAGAAACCGTATGAAGAAATGTTTCTTCCTCAAAGAGGGAAGATGCTCTATTTATGAGGATAGGCCAGAGGGTTGCAGAATATACCCTCTTATCTATGATTCGGATTCAAGAAAATTCATAACTGATGAGCTTTGCCCTCACAGATCCGAATTCAAGGTTGAAGAAGGGGATAAAGACAGACTTAAATCTCTGCTCCGTAGGGTGGAGAAAGAAAAAGCTAGAAGAATCAGGCTTCAGCCGTAATTCCACGGTAATCCTTCTTCTCCAGTGTAATGTTACCATAGACGCTGCCAATGTAACGTGAGAATAGTAACTTCATCTTCACCGCCTTGTAGCGCTCCTCCGTGAACCCATGATCTATGAGACGGTTCTTCAAGTTAGCCTCTGAGACATGCCCATGGCCGCAGTCGCAAAGCGTGTCAAGGAAGAGCAGCTCCTCCTTCGTAAGCTTATCCAAAGCATACGCCTCAGAGAACCCTAATTTGAAAGAATACGGAGAGGGTTAATAGGTTTTAGCTTCGTTCACCCTGTTTTTAGAAAATGCCTCAACCCCTTTATAGGCGACTGCTGCGCTCTACCTTTGAACCGTGATGAGTGAAACGATCCTCCGACTCGGAGGCATCACAGATATGTCAACGATAGACTGGTATGGAAATGTTTCACTCGTCGTCTTCTTCGCGGGCTGCAACCTACGATGCCTCTACTGCCAGAACTCGGGACTAATTCCACTGGGATCAGGGAGGACTGTTCCGCTAAGCGTGCTACGTGACAGGCTTGAGGCTGAGAAGATGATACTTGATGCTGTTGTTTTCACTGGAGGTGAACCTCTTCTGCAACCTGATGCGCTGCTTGAGGCTGCTAAACTTGTGAAGAGCTATGGATTCAAGGTCATGCTTGATACAAACGGCAGCATCAAACCAGATGTAGAGCGGATGCTCACATCTGGACTTTTCGACCGCATCGCCCTAGACGTTAAAGCTCCTTTAAAGCAGGGACCCATGGGAAAAGTCACAGGCAGACCTGAGCTAGGTGCATCGATAGCTGAATCAGTGGAATATTGCCTCGAGCTTTCGAAGGAACTTGGACTCGAGATGGAGGTGCGGACCACGATCGCTCCAGGAGTCTCCGACGACCCTGAATTTATACGTGAAATCGCTGTGGCGATCCTCGGGCGAAGCCACGCTTATTATCTGCAACAATTCGACAATGTTGGGGAGGTTCTCGACAAAAACCTTAAGCTAGAGCATCCTCCGAGTAGAGAGGAGATGATAAGCTTAGCCAATATAGCCTTAAGCACAGGTCTTAGGAATGTTTACATCAAAACAAGGCAAAATGGCCTTGAAAAGGTGGGCTAAGAATTGGGCCGGAGGAAGCTTATCCTTATTACGGGGATGGCTGGCTCCGGCAAAACAACGTTTTCACAGATCATTCGCGACTCTGGAATTCGCCTCATAACCATGGGCGACGTGATACGTGAACTGGCTAGACAGCAAGGCCTTGAACCTTCAACAGATAACCTCGGGATACTTGCGAAGAAGATAAGAGAGGAAAGTCCAGACGCCGTCGCTCTCCGCTGCATAGACTTGATCATCAAGCTGCCCGAAAATGGCCTCATAGTAGTAGATGGAATACGCAGCCTAGCCGAAATCGAAGCCTTCGAGAAGAACTTTGAAGCAGTCATCGTAGCGATCCATGCTTCTCCACTGAGCAGGTTCAAGAGGCTTACACGGCGCGGAAGAAGCGATGACCCTCAGAGCTGGGAGGAATTCAAGGAGAGAGACAAGCGTGAGCTTGGATTCGGAATAGGAAACGCCATCGCATCAGCAGACATAATGATAGTGAACGACAACGGGATAGATGGGCTCAAGAAAAGCTTCGAGCTCCTCATGGAGAAAATTAAGAATGACTAAAACCATGATCAGAGCCCACCTAAACCCCACAGAGAGCCCTGAGAAGGTAGAGAGAGCAATCACCAGGCTCTTCGGTGATATAGAAATCAAGCACATCAAGAACCATGAAATGGACCACCTCGAGGCAACCCTCGATGGAATCGACGCCTTGAAGACGCTGAGAAGCCACCTCGCCCAGGAGAGAATAAGGGACTCTGTTCGTGCAATGCTTACGAGATGGGCTTCAGACTCGGATAAAGTCACTTTTCACCTTAACAGGCAGGCAGCATACGCTGGACATGTAAGCATCTACCATGCGAACAAGGTACCAATGGGGCCAATCGAAGTTGGTATAGAGGGTGACCCACAGGAAATTATAGATTACCTATGCGGTAAAACTCGCTCTGATAAGGTACACAAGAAATAGCTCATAAAACTAGGCATACATATCTAATTAGCTTGTTAACTAAAACAACGTAGCCATTTTTTTTAACGCTGCTACTTGTCGAAGAATACCTTTTAGAGGCTGAGCATGCTTAGAATTTCAGATGTTCTTATGATTCCAACACTCAGAGACGGAGAACAGAGGGCATACTTCAAGTCAGGGGGAGAATGGTGCTACATCTGGACCCCTAAAAGCTTCATGGCGAATGGAAGGTCGCCTGTGCTGATCCATAACCATGGCGCTGGTGGCTACATAAGGGAAGGTGTAGCTGACTGGCCTGACACTGAATGGAAAGCGGGCTTCCTGAGAGCCATCATGAAGAATGGTATAGTTGTTGCGAGCAGCAATGCCTGTGGCGACCACTGGGGTAACCCATGCGCCGTCAAGGCGAACGAGGACCTTCTAGCCGACCTTGCTGCGACCCCTGGACTGGACACATCAAGGCTCGGCCTCATGGGGGGTGGGCTTGGAGGTGCATTGGTTTGGAACTCAGTGCTTGGACCTTACGCCGGGCGCGTCAAGCTTGCAACTGTGCAGCAGGCTGTCGCAAGTCTATACGCGACGATAAGGGAGAAGAAGTTCAGAGATGTCACCCTCAAAGCTTATGGCTTTCAGCCTGAGACCTCTGACGAGGAAGCATACAGGGTCATCGCCTCGAGCGATCCTTTGCCGAGGCTCAGGATGCTTAAGCCGGGCATTAAGCTCCCAAAAGTTGTAATCTACCATGGAGCGAAAGATGGAAACATACCCGCTGAGACCAATGCTATTCCTCTAGCGGATGCGCTGAGGAGGGTGGGAGGCGAAGTGGAGCTGAATGTTTTCCCCAATGTCGAGCACAATGTCTACGCGATGGGGAAAGAGATGGAAGATAGACTAAGGGTTTTCTGGTCTGGTCTATAGCAGCTAAATCCTCTTTTGACTAAGATGTAATTTTCATATTCGCATGAATATTCAGGGTATATACCTTCCCATAAAATTAGAAGTTAATAAAAAGGTACCCTTAATCACTTAATCCAAGTGAATGCGTTTGAGCTCTGAGGGGAAAAACATCGTTATCGTCGGACTGGGGACAGGTGGCCTCTACTGCAGCAGATCTGCTCAAAGGTTCAGCAGGGACGCAAAGATAACCATTGTTGAGAAGAGAGACTATGATATGTTTAGCCCCTGCGGCATACCATACGCGATCGAGGGAAAGGTACGCGACTTCGAAGACCTTAAACACACTGTACCTGTGACACGTGGATTCACGAAGCTTCTGCGCCACGAAGCCCTCAGCATCGACCGCAGTGGAAAACGTATCCAGGTTAAGAGCCTGGAAAGCGAGGAGACACACTGGATAGGGTACGACTCTTTGATCCTGGCGACGGGCAGCCGACCGAAGGTTCTTCCAATCCCTGGGGCGAGGGAGCTACTAAGTAAAGGCGTGTTTACATGCAGCACACCTGAGGAGGGAAAGGTGATCAAGGAGGCAGCGTCCCGATGCAGGAGCGCAGTCATAGTTGGCGGAGGAGCAATCGGGTTGGAGATCGCCCTAGCGCTTCGCCACCTCGGTCCTCAGGTTACTGCCACTAAAAGGAGCCCTCAGATCCTAGCAGATGAGCTTGACCCGGATATGTCTGAACTGGTCTCAGCCTTCATTGATAGGCAGGGGATCAGGAACCTCTACGGGAAGCAAATAGAGCGAATCGACGGTTTAGACCGAGTTGAGTCAGTCACCATCGCAGGCAAAGTAGTTCCATGTGAGATGGTGGTGATGGCGACTGGGATCGAACCAACAAGCAAACTAGCAGTTGAAGCTGGCCTCACTGTTGAGAACGGCTTCATTGTCACAGATGACCATTTGAGGACAAGCGACCAAAGCATCTACTCTGTGGGTGACTGCTGCCTCAGCTTCAGCCTGATCGATGGTAAGCCCATTAACGTTGCACTAGCCACAACGGCTTACCGTCAGGCTATGATTGCCGGCGTCAACGCTGCTGGTGGCGATGCCACGTACGATGGCTGCATCGGAACGTTTGTCACATACTTTGGCGGCTTAGAGATAAGCTGTACAGGGTTTAACACTGCCACAGCTGTAGCTCATGGCTTTAGTGTGGTCTCTGGACGCGCAAACATGAAGACGAAGCCTCACTGGATGCCTGATGCTGAAGATATTTCAATCAAGATAGTCGCTGAAGCCGGGTCGGGGAGGGTACTCGGAGGGCAGGCTGTTGGCTCAGGTGGCACGGATTGGCGTATCAACATGATTGCACTCGCCGTGAAGAAGAGGCTGACTATACGGGATTTCAGTACAATTGAGCTTGCTTACTGCCCAGCGGTTTCTGATCTCTATGATCCACTGATGGTGGCAACAGATGCGACTCTGAGAAGGCTTGAATCTGCACAGAAAATAAACTAGTAAAAGGTTTTACTGCTCAGTCTTGAAGACTTCGACCTTCTTCTCATAGTCAGCGGTCTTGAAGGTGTCCGAACCAACAATGGCATGCTGCATACAGTTATCGATGCATAGATAGCAGAATAGACATTTGAAGGGCTGATACTCCACCTTCTTCTCCTCCGGGTATACCTTTATCGCGACGCTTGGGCAGACGCGCTCACAGTCCTGACACAGGTCACATTTCCCCATATCCCATGTTAATGCACCGCGTGTACCGGGGACTGGAGTCGGCTTAACATATGGATAGTTAACCGTCGCTGGAGGAGAGATAAGGTTCTTCAGGACTTCCTTAAGCATTTTAGGCATCTCATTGTCCTCCTTTAAGGTAGACGATTCTCTCTGTGCAGCTGATGCATGGGTCGATGCTGTGAACGATTGTTGGAATATCCGACACCTCGTAGCCTACGAGCATGTTGACGAGGGGCGGGATGTTAGATGCGGTAGGAGTCCTGATTTTGCATCGTGATAGCTTGTTTGTGCCGTTTCCCTCAACATAGTAGAATAGCTCTCCTCTGGGCTGCTCGGTTCGCACAACGGTTGAGCCATCCGGGAACTTTTCATTCTTATTCAGGATGGCTCCCTCGGGCATCTGCTTCATCGCCCTGTCAATTATGTCGAAGGCTGCCAACGTCTCATCGAACCTTACGAGCAACCTAGCATAGGCGTCTTCTCCTTCATAGACTACTGGCTCGAAGTCGAGCTGACTATATGCCTCATAACCGGTCATCCTCATGTCCTCTCTAAGTCCGCTGCCTCTGGCCGTTGGACCGACCGCTCCGAGGAATCTGGCTTTACTCTTCGGGAGTATGCCTTTCCCCTCGCATTTCTGCTTTATAGCCGAGTCTTTATGGAAGACGGGGCTTAGCACCTCGACTTTTTTCCTGAGCACAGCTAAGTCCTGTCGGTAAGCATTCTCGAGGGACTCATCTATGTCTTTGCGGATGCCACCTATTAGATTAGTTTCGAGGTGTATTCGATGTCCATTCGTCTTCTCGTTTAAGGTCAGAACCATCTCGCGGTCTCGCCACACCTGCATGAAAAGGCTCTCGAATCCGATGGCGTCGGCGAATAGGCCGAGCCATAGTAGGTGGCTTTGAAGCCTCTCCAGCTCAGCCCATATTACACGGATGTATTTGGCTCTTGCAGGAACCTCTGTGTCCGTGATATTCTCAATTGCTTCACAGTAGGTCATTCCATGTACATAGTTGCAGATCCCGCAGACTCTTTCAGTCAAGTATATGTTTCGCTTATAGTCGTTGAGTTCGCAGCCTCGCTCGATTCCCCTATGAACGTATCCAAGGTTGGGGAGTACATCCACGATTTTTTCCTCGTCTACGACGAATTTGAGATGTATTGGCTCGGGCAGCACAGGGTGCTGCGGTCCGAATGGGATCACGGTATATTTGCTTCCAACTATATTTTGCTCACTCATTCCAGTCGCACCTCCAACACCGGTTGGCTTCACGAAGCGCTTCGTCCACATTGTAGCCGAGTTCTACTTCGCTGAAGCTACTTGTGCGTTCTTCGGAGTCAAGTTCACGGCAGACAACCATCTCCTGGAGTTTTATCTCTTCAAGGTTTGATGGCCTTGCGACGAACTCGCAAAGGTCAATGCTTGGCTCAGGCCAGCCTTTACCGCCGAAGTATTTGTCGATTACTGACGCGGCTTTTTTGCCGTCGCGTAATCCCTCAATCACGCTCTTTGGGCCAAAGACAACGTCTCCACCCGCATATACTCCTTTTATGCTTGTCTCATAGTTGTCGTTTGCGACTATTGTTCCATGGCGTGTTACCTGTAACCCGAATCCCTGTGGAGTGGTTACTGTCTGGCCGATCGCTGTTATTATTGAGTCTACTTCGACTGTGAATTCGCTTCCTGGGACAGGTTCGGGTCGACGGCGGCCGCTCGCGTCAGGCTCACCAAGCTGCATGTGTTGCATGATTAGTTTGAGTGGCTTACCGGGGGTTATCTTAACTGGTGCTACGAGGTACTCGAAGTTGACGCCTTCAGCTGTAGCGCCGTTTAATTCATGTGGGGAGGCAGGCATCTCTCTCTCGGTTCTGCGGTAGTACATCGTCACGTTTTCTGCGCCAAGTCTCTTTGATACTCGTGCTGCGTCTATGCTGCTGTTTCCGCCTCCGATTACCGCTACTCGTTTCCCCAGCTCAGGGGTCTTGTCCTCAACGTTTACTAGTCGGAGTACTTCACGGAAGTCCCATACACCTGGGCTGTCCTCGCCTTCGATCATGAGTTTGCTGCTTCCAGAGGCTCCGATCGCAATATATGTTGCATCGAATGCTTGCACTACCTTAAGGTCTGTGATTTCGCTGTTGGGTTTGAATGTTACTCCGGCTTCTTTGAAGCGTGCCTGTACCTCGGCTTCTAGGATATCCTTGGGTAGCCTATACTTAGGGATGCCCCAAAGCATTGCTCCACCGCATCTAGATGATTTTTCGAAGAGTGTTACACTGTAGCCCATGATGCCGAGGTAGAATGAGCATCCTACCCCACTTGGCCCTCCTCCTATTACAGCAACCTTTTTGCCGTTGGATCTAGCTCTTTTAAAGCTGCTTTTCAGGTTGGGTGTATTATCCGCAGCGTATCTTTTGAGTAGTCTAATCTGTATTGGCTCATCGTTTCTCTCCTGGCGGCATCCCTCCTGGCATGGGGCGAAGCATACGCGTCCGAGGCAGGCTGGGAGAGCAGCGTTCTCGAGAACAGTATTATATGCACCGACGGGGTCTCCCATCGCTATCTGTCGAATATATTTTGGGGCGTTGACCATGCTGGGGCAGTTTTCGCGGCATCTGCCATAGAAGCGCATTATTGGGGGCTCCGGGCCGATTGCTGGTTTTATCAATGTTGTTGGGGAGCCTTCAGGTTTCAGTGATTTCCCTCCGAGGTCAACCACTATTCCGCTAATCTGTAGGTTGAATAGGTCCTGCAGCTCGTTCTCGGCTAGGAAAGCTGCTGGGTAGACTGGTGTGATGCTTGTCAGAACCTCGGTTTTTGGGGTCTCCAGCCTTAAATTGATGACATCCTCGCCTTTCTCGAATTGGTAAAGTATCTCGATGTTCTCCCCTATGTCGCGGGCGGTTATGGTTAAGAACCGTGCGTTCTGCTGCTTTAACTCGTTTATCTTGAGGAAAATCTCTGATTTAACTGTTTTAACATCCTCTGTCCTGGTTTTCAGCTGGAACTCTTGGGTTGTCACTGTGTTTTCTCCTCCTGCTCACTTTTTTCAGCTAGTTTCTGCAATGCCAGCACAACGCCGTCTATGATTTGCTCGGGACGCGCTGCGCAGCCAGGAACATAGACGTCGACAGGTATGATTTTGTCTACGCCTCCGTTTGTGTTGGGGCAGTTATGGAAGATGGCTCCTGAGCATGCGCATTCACCTATCGCTATTACGACTTTTGGTTCAGGTATCTGGTTGTAGAGGTTCTTCAGGACTCTCTGGTTTCTCTTGTTACTCGGCCCTGTGAGTAACAGTACGTCGGCCTGCTTTGGATCCCCTATATTGACTATGCCGAATCTCTCAGCGTCGAACTTAGGGGTTAAAGCTGCCAGTATCTCGATGTCGCATCCATTACAGCTGCCACAGTCGAAGTGAAGAACCCAAGGTGACTTGAGCCGCGCAGTTGTCATTGTCTTCATATTCCCAACACCGCCCGGGCGATGAGCCCAACAATATTTGCTAAAATCAGGAAGAATCCCACTATCCAAGTGGTCTTAATCATGCTCTTCCACTCTAACCTTGGGTAGCTGTTATCGATCACGAGTACTATGAAGAAGAGGGCGAAGGCTAGCATCGCTCCTATAATGAAGTTCGTAGCCCAGAAGAGGGAGACAAATCCAAGCATAAGAGCTATTTTTGTCCAGTGGCCGAGCTCAACTAGAGCGAGAGTGTAGCCACTGAACTCCGTGTAAACTCCTCGGACGAGCTCCTGATGAGCGTGGTCGGAAGCGGACACATCGAAGGGGGATTTCTTCATGTCAATTATGAGGACAGGGATCATCGCTAGGAAAGTGAGAGGTAACGAGAGAAGCAGAGGAGTACTTAGATCCATGACTCTCTGAATCATGAAACTGGGGTACCCGGTTTTCGCCCATAGATTGTAGAAGATGCTGACTGCTGCAAGGATCATTATTGGCTCATAACTCATCATGCTGAGAAGCTCACGCTTTCCACCTATGTTACTGTAGGGTGATTTTGAGTTGAATGCAGCTACAATTAAGCAGAGGTCAGCAACAGCTACGGTGAATATCAGTAGAAGCATGTCTTGACCGAATGCAAGGAGCGCAAAAGCGGCTAAACTGAATCCGAAGTAGCCAAATGCAAGCACTGGCTGAAGGCTGCTAGCAATGAAGGGCTGTTTCCCCCAGAGCTTGATTACGTCATAGAATGGCTGGAGGACTGGCGGACCCATCCGGCTCTGCATTCTGGCTGTTAGCTTCCTATCGATGCCCATTAGTAATCCCCCAATTATGGGGGCAAATATTACAAGGAGAACCGAAACCAATGTATTAATGCTAATTAGTTCTGCCATTACAGTATCACCGTCAGAAAAATAATCATCAGGAGTATAGTTGCTATAATTGTTGAGATGCTTAGGAACTGTGAGCTGCTTACCTCATGGTCGAGGAAAAGCTCTGAAACTTCTACCTTCGCCTCCCTATCAGCTGTTGTGTGGAATATTGAAGGGTTCTCCTCTATGTTTTCTCCACCAAGATATGGCCCTTTCACTAAGCCTCCTTTATTTCTGGCTATGTAGGTTCCAATAATTATTATTATTACGGCAACTACCCAGAATGGATAGGTGAGGAAGCTGCCAAAACCAGTTTCGACGCTCAATAAACCACCTGTGAATAGGTATCTTGCATTCAAAATATAATCCGACGGTAATGCAGGTATCACAAGATTGTTGATGACCATTGAAGCTTCCACAGCCATCAGCAAGCTAAGTGAAAGAAGGCTAAGCATCGACAATGAATATAGTATAGGCAGCTTCTCCTGAGTTAACTTGACTCCATCTTGTGGAAGCACAGTGAGGTGCCCAAGCCATTTAATATAATAGACTGATGTGGCGGCACTTCCCAGGATTACCAAGATGATAACCGGTAAAGCGCTTAATATCGGTGAGGTTGTTATGGCATCTATTGCAACCCATTTTCCGATTAACATGCCAAAGGGTGGAAGGAACATTGCTATCATCCCAATTATCATGATGATGCTTGTGAATGGAAGTCGTCTGAGTAATCCCTCCCAATCCTCAATCATCCTTGTATGAACTCTATTCTCAACCACTCCCGCCCCGAGGAATAGAAGCCCCTTCGAGACGGAGTGGAAAACTAGAAGCGTTAAAGCTGCGACATAGCTTATCGAAGTATTGATTCCGGCACATACAATTATTAGTCCAAGATTCCCAATCGTCGAGTAAGCCAATATGCCCTTCGAAGTCCTTTCATTTAAGGCTAGGTAAGCAGTCGCCAGAAATGTGAATGCTCCAACGAGTGTTACACCATAGCTTAAGGTAGTACCGCTCATTGCATACGCTATTCTGAGTATAAGGTAGATTCCCGCGTTCACCATAGTGCTCGAGTGTAATAACGCGGATACTGGTGTAGGGGCAACCATTGCGCCCTGTAGCCACTTGTTAAATGGAAACTGAGCAGACTTGGTAAAGGCTGCGAACGCGAGTAATGCAAGTAAAACAAGCATCTCCCGGCTCTGGGCATTACTGAGAATAGTTTCAATCGAAATACTGTTAGGTGAAAAATAGAACCCGACAAAGAGGGCAGCCACAAAAGCGACACCGCCAACTAGGTTCATCCAGAGTGCTGTAATCGAATTCTTCACTGCAACCTCGGTTCGATCATGTCTGATAAGCTCATAGCTGCATAGAGTTGTTACTTCCCAGAAGAAGTAGAGCCAGTACAGGTTATTCGAGAAAACGAGTCCCTGCATCGCGCCAAGTATAAGAAGCATGAAGAAGAAGAACCGGTTCTGATTGCTCTTCTCTAAGTGAAGATGCTCTTCATGCTCATCCATGTATGAGAGCGAGTAGACTAGGATTAGGGAGCCGACAATGCTTATAATGAGGCTCATAATTATGCTCAGCTTATCTACAAGGATAGCTGGCGTTGCTGATGCCCCCTTAAGGACTAACTCGAAATACAGAACAGGGATCAGCTGAAGAACAGTTAACCCCATCACTAGAAAGCTACCATATTTTAAGCCTGAAAATAGGAAGTAGACGAGGAGTACAGCATCTAGAAGGAATATTGCCCCCTCTATTATGGGACCAATACTGGGGCCAGGTTCATAGCTGAACCCCCCACTAATGTAGATCATAATCGATGATCCGACTAGTAAAAGCGCGGTCAATACTACAACGGCTCTGCGGAAACTTCTGTTATTTACAGCAAAACAAGCTAAACCCGCCAATGGCGGAAGCACTACTGTCAGCGCTACCAGCGTCTCTTCATACATTAATAACCCTCAAACAACGAACAGAAACTATATATTACAGGGAAAAAGGAACCCTGAAATGGGTTCACTTCAATATGGGTATAATTTTTTTTCCCTATTTCAAGTTTCCAAACCATCTCATACGCTTTCAACGTAATGGATTTAAACCTATCGTTAGGGTTTCTTGAAAAAGAAGTAATTTCCATCATCCTAATTAGGTATAGTATATAAATTTAATTAAAAATACTTAATATATCCAATTGTAACCCGGTGGAATTATATATTTTAAAAGTATTTTTAATCACACAAGTAAAAAGAATAATACATATTCTAAGTAACAATAATTACTAGTTTTAAAAATAAGTGTAAAATACGCTATTTGACATTATGGATAGCAATAAATAAGAGAGAGAGCGAGATTATGAGAGGCGCGAAGAACTTTGGATAAATATATAGAAAGTGTTTATAATAGCATAGTTGAGAAGGATCCCCTTCAAAAGGAGTTCCATCAAGCCGCATACGAAGTTCTAATGACTCTCGAGCCAGCGATTAAGAAGTTCTCTAAATATCAGGAGAACGCTATCCTTGAACGCATTGTTGAGCCCGAGAGGATTATACAATTCCGTGTGCCTTGGAAGGACAAGGATGGCAAGATTCAGATCAATCGAGGATATCGTGTTCAATATAACTCTGCAATAGGTCCCTACAAAGGTGGATTCCGATTCCACCCGACCGTTAATCTTGGAGTCATGAAGTTCCTAGGCTTTGAACAGACATTTAAAAATAGCTTAACCACTCTTCCAATGGGTGGCTCCAAGGGTGGATCAGATTTTGATCCAAAGGGTAAGACCGATAGTGAAGTTGAGACGTTCTGTACCAGCTTCATCTTGGAGATGTACAAGCATATTGGTCAATTCGTGGATGTTCCTGCAGGAGATATCGGTGTTGGTGCCCGTGAAATCGGTTACATGTACGGTGCTTA
>Ga0315282_10010509_pt1 | contig 14497 bp, 10 predicted proteins | sample YL17G07_20_MG_FD_203693 | JGI IMG/M metagenome (GOLD analysis project Ga0315282, IMG submission 203693) | Sediment microbial communities from Yellowstone Lake, YNP, Wyoming, USA - YL17G07_20 | ecosystem: Environmental > Aquatic > Freshwater > Lake > Sediment | place: USA: Wyoming | collected...
CAGAAAAAACACCCTTTTTTACAGTCATTTAAACCCAAACAACCAACACTTTCCACCACCACACGACCACCCGATAACGACACAAAAAAAGGACAAACACCACATCGGAACTACTGACAGTGGTCACTTTTTCGTGCGGACCACGAGGACGTTGCAGGGCGCCTTTGTGACGATCTCATCGGCGGTGCTGCCAAGCAGGACGGTGTAATAGGAGGGCCGCTCGGTAGAGCCGATAATGATCAGCGAATATTTTCCATCCTTTGCCATATTCACTATGTTATCGACAACGTTACCTGTCTTAAAAACGGCATCGATGGCCGACCCGAGCCGCTCGGCGTGCAGCCTGGTCTTTTTAAGGATGATGTTCGCCTTCTCGGCATCGGCCTCCGAGCCCACGAACAGGGACGTGATCGAGCCACCGAACATCTTCTGGAAGTGGATGGCGATATCCAGCGCCCTCTGGGCGTGCCGATAGCCCGACGTGGGCACCAGGATCCTTTCATACTTGATGGGCTGGAAAACCCTGGAATAGCTGAAGATTATGACCTCACAGTGTGCTTCTCTAAGAACGCTGTCGACCACGTTGCCGAAGAGCACCTTCTCGGGCACCGAGCGCTGGCTCGAGCCCATGATGATAAGGTCGGTCTTATAGCGTTTCGACAGGTCAAGTATCGCCTCGGGCACGTCGCGGGCCGACACGATCTCGAGCTTCGGTGTCACGCCCCGCTGGTGGCAGAATTTAGAGGCCTCCAGGAGCAGTTCCCGCGCATTCACCTTCTTCGTATCGGCATACTCATAGGGAAGCTGCTGCGGCACCTCGATGACGTTCAGCAGCCTCAGCGTGCCGCCCTTCGCTAGCAGGTCGCAGGCGATATCCACCAGGCTTTCGGTGGTCTCGGGCCTCGAGATGGGCACCAGCACGCTCTTATGCAGGACGTTCTCTTCCCGCTTATCCTTCCCGATGGTAGTTATCAGGACAGGGTATAGCTTCCTGATCCTAACGCCCCCTATGGCGACGAACAGTAAGGCGGGGAGGATAAGAGTGAAAGCCCCGTAGTAGACGCCGGAGACGGCCAAATAGATCCCTAACAGTAACAGGATGGCAGCCAGGAGCGCGTCCACCGCCATGACGGAAGACGTTATCTTACCGGGCTTTTCCACGTTTTTATTTATGGTGCTCTTTACATCAGGCATAAGTCCTTCCGCTACTAATATGTCAATTATTACCCCTGCGTTTTAATTCTTCCGATATCTCCGGGTGCAGCTCGTGGGCTATTTCCGGGTGCGTGGCCATCGTCCCTGGTATCGACTCTTTCCAGCTCAGCCTCTGGCTTCTCCGGTACCATAAATAAAACGCTATGCCCACGATGAACCACAGCGTCCCCACGATCTTGCCGATCTCGTGCAGGCTTAGCACAAGGACCCAGACGAAGAGGCACACGAAGAATCCCAGCAAAGGCAGGATGGGCACGATGAAATCTTTGCCTTTGCGCTTCAGGTTGAAAGCGAATGGCGACTTAAAGGGCCGGTAAAGCTCAGGCCGCTTATTTCTAAGCTTTATGAGCGCAAGGTTGACCAGCATGAAAGATATCAGCGCGCCATAGTTATACAGGTCGCCCAGAATGACAGTCGGATCCTCATGCGTTAACTGGTACGTGCCCATGAGCCATACGAAGAGGACGAAGCCGACCGATGCGAGGGTGAATACGATGATTGTCCTGGAAGGGACCCGGAACTTCGGGTGTATGCGGCTGAACCACGTGGGCATGATCTTATAGCGTGCCATCGAGTACGTCACCCGTGAGGCGCCGATGACTCCCGTATTCGTCGACATTAGCAGCATGACGAACCCCAGGAAGCCGGCGTAGAGCGGCAGGACCATTACCAGCGGGTTGGATGGGTTGAGCCCCAGCGCGATGCCTTTCGCCACGCCAGCCACGGGATCGTTCTGAAACACCTTTCCGATAACGGCGGGCGATATGGTGGGAAGCCCCACCGCCAGTATCGTCAGCAGCATGCCGGCCAGTATGACGGCTATGATCAAAGCGAAGGTCGCCCTGGGTATCGTTTTATCCGGGCGCTTCGTCTCCTCCGCCGCCTGGGAGATGGACTCGAGGCCTATGAACGATACCATCGCAACCGTGATCCCCCACCCGAAGTTCGCCCAGGATATGCCGGTGCCCAGCTGCGTGATGTTCCCCATGAACGTGGGGAGGTTCCATACGATGGCAAAGCCGATGAGCAGCAATATGATCTCGCTCAATATGCTCAGTATGGAGAGGAAAATGTTAAAGTTGGCCGATTCACGGATGCCGATGTAGTTGAGCCCCATGAGGGCCACGCTAAGGATAATGGTCGCGATGGCCTGGATGGTATAGTCGGGCACGCCCGTGGCGGTCACCGTGTTAAGGCTGTTCAGCCCGGCCAGGGCTCCGGCGTATGGTACCCCCGCCTGGCCAAGGTTCATGAAAAAGCTGCCCAGATAGCCCATCGTTATCCACCCGAACAGGGCTATGTCGATGGTATAGTCCAACAACAGCCCCCATCCGGCGATGAACGCCCAGAAATCGTTAAAAGCCTCCCTGGCAAATATGGAAGCGCCCCCGGCCTTGGGAATGGCAGAAGCGAGCTCCGCATAGCTCAGGGCAGTGAACATGTACCCCAGGGCCGCGACGCCGAGGGCGAGCGGGGCGACGCCCGCCGCGAAGAACAACACGAGACCCAGCGCCACATAAATGTCAGCCCCCACGTCCGCGAACCCGATCGAGAACGATCCGAGGACCCCGAGGTCTCTTTTTAGCGTGACCTCCTCGATGACGGGGGAAGACGCCGGGAGGGGGGTTGCTTTATCGCCGGTCCCTGATTCACCGTTGCTCGTTCAAGACACCTAATATAACACAATGCAATTAGTATATAAAAGGCTTGATAGGGCTTAATGCGTATATCGTATAAAATTTCAATTAGTATTATTATCCCGCGTTCTGGACTTTATCAAGGAGACCAGCTAATGCCCCGGCTCACGAAGAACGAGGACGTCTGTATCACGTGCCATCGATGCGAGACCATCTGCGCATGGGTCCATAACATTGTTTTCAACCCGAAGAAGGGGAGGATCATCGTGGACCTGGAATATCCGGATACTCATCATTTGAGGATCTGCATCCAGTGCGGCCGCTGTGCCGACGCCTGCCCGATGGACGCCATATACCAGGACTTTAACATCCTGACGACGAGCGAGCAGGGCATCTACCGGCTCGACGAGAGCAAGTGCACGGGCTGCGGCGAATGCATAGAGGCCTGCCCCACTAAAGTATTGCAGTTTTACGCGGATAAGCGCATGCCGAGAAAGTGCGATTTCTGCCTCGGGCAGCCGATGTGCGTGCGCTACTGCCCGACCCACGCCCTCGGCTGGGTCCTGGGGTGAACCATGAGGGGCGGCTACGCGGGCAGGATCTTAAGGCTGGACCTCGACGCTCTGGATTTTAAGATCGAAAAGCCCCGCGAGGAGGACCTGGAGAGGTTCATCGGAGGCGAGGGGCTGGGCATTAAATACCTGTATGACGAGGTCCCTCCGCATGCCGACCCGCTGGGCCCCGAGAACCGCCTGATATTCATGACCGGCCCCATGACGGGCACGCTGGCGCCGACTTCGGGGCGGCACTGCGTGGTCACGAAGTCTCCGCTGACCGGCCTGGAGACGACCGCCCACGCCGGAGGGTACTGGGGAGCGGAGCTGAAGTTCGCCGGCTACGATGGCATCATCGTCGAGGGGAAGAGCGAGAAGCCAGTCTACGTTTTCGTGGACGACGACGAGGTTAATTTTTATGATGCCCACGGGCTATGGGGCCGGGACACGATCCAGACGGACGTCCTCATAAAAAAACAGCTCGGCGATGGCCAGCTTAAGATCACCTACATAGGGCCGGGCGGGGAGAACCTGGTGAAGTACGCGAGCGTGATGAACGACCAGCAGCGCTCCGCCAGCCGCGGGGGCCCCGGCGCTGTCATGGGCTCCAAGAAGCTAAAGGCGATAGCCGTCCGGGGCACGCGGGACATCGGGGCGGCGAAGCCTGCCCAGTACTTCAGGTCGATGAACGAGCTTCTGGAAACCTGTTATGGCCACGTGGTGACGGGCAGCCTTTTCCCGGCCTATGGCGTCACGGGCATCATGGGGCTGATGAACGAGAAAGGGGCGCTGCCGACGAAAAACCACTACACGGGCAACTTCGATGGCGCCGATAAGATATCCGGGCAGGAGATGGCGAAGACAATCCTCACGAAGACGAGGGGCTGTTTCTGCTGTACGATCCATTGTACCCGCGTTATTAACATACCGTACGGGCCCTATGAAGGCACCCGGGGCAAGGGCCCGGATTATGATTCTATGGTCGCTTTCGGCTCCCAGTGCGGCAACGATAATATCGAGGCGGCGGCAAGGGCCAACATGTGGTGCGACCAGTACGGCCTGGACACCGTCTCGACGGGCGCCACCATCGCCTGGGCCATGGAGCTATACGAGCGCGGGATCATCAACGACGACGATACGCATGGCGTCAGGCTCAACTGGGGGGACCACGAGGCGATGACCTCCATGGTGCCCAAGATAGCCACGAGGTCGGAGTTCGGGGCTGTGCTGGCGGACGGCCTGGACGAGGCCGCCCGGCGTATCGGCCGGGGCTCGGAAAAATACATACAAAGCGTTAAGAACCTGGACCTGCCGGGCATCGAGGCGAGAGGCAGCAAGGGCATGGCGCTCGGCTATGCGACGGATAACCGGGGCGGAGATAACCTGAGGCCTTTTGCGGCGGCCGCGGAGTGCCTGGGCTTCCGCTCTAAGGAGCTTGGCATGCCCGATAACTTCGACGCCCTATCGGAGGCGGGCAAGGTCCGCTGGATGGTGCCCTGCCAGAACTACTCGGTGGCCGTGAACTCGCTGGTGGTCTGTATGTTCACCATCATCGCTTTTACGGTGGAGCCTGGCCAGTACGCGAGGCATCTCACGGCGCTTACCGGCACTACTTATAATAAGGATAAGCTGCTGGAGGTAGGGGAGCGCATCTGGAATCTGCAGAGGGCTTTTAATGTCAGGGAGGGCTTCTCCCGGAAGGATGACCGCCTGCCGCACCGCCTCACGTCGGAGCCGCTGCCCAACGGCCCGGATAAGGGCAGCGTCGTTCACCTTGAAAGGATGCTCGACGAGTACTACGAGGCCCGGGGCTGGGATAAGGCGACGGGTTGGCCCACTAAGGAGAAGCTCACCGCGCTGGGGCTGGACTACGTGGCGAAGGACATTGAAAAGGTCGAGCCAGCCGCCCGCCAGGCGACGGTTTAAACATACGCGGCCTTCCGTATTTTTCTTGCACGCGCACATTTTATATTATACAACTGCATAATATAAATGTGGTAGTTATGAAGAAGGTCAAGATATATTCCCAGCCTACCTGTCCCGACTGCAATAACGTCAAGGCGTACCTGGACCGAAAAGGCGTGCCCTACGTGGACATCAACGTGAAGAAGGATAAGCGCGGGATGGAGGAGATGGTCCGGAAGTACGGCATCCGGGTCACGCCCGTCGTCGTCATCGGCGACCGTGTGATAGTAGGCTTCAACGTCCCGAAGATCGATAAGATGCTTTCCAGCCCGGAACATTAATCTTTTTGGCTGCACAACATTTTTGTAATGGCTTTACTCGACCTCGTCATCATCGGCGCCGGCCCGGCGGGCATGACGGCGGCCATTTATGCGAAGCGTAAGGGATTATCGCTGCTGGTGGTCGCGGACTCCGTGGGCGGCCAGGTCTCGAAGACCGGCAACGTGGAGAACTATCCCGGCTATGAAAGCATCCCCGGCCCCCGGCTGGCCTATCTCATCAAGAAGCAGCTCGAAGGCCTTGCGGTCGATATCAGGCTGAGCCGCGCCTTAACGCTGGAGGAGGACGGCCCTAACTTTAAGGTGACCACTTCGGATGGCCACGTGTATGGTTCGAAGGCCGTCATCATCGCCTCGGGCTCCCGGTGGAAGGAGCTTAATGTCCCCGGCGAGAGGGAGTACGCGAACAAGGGCGTGAGCTATTGTACGACGTGCGACGGGCCGCTGTTCGCCGGCATGGACGTGGCGGTCGTAGGCGGCGGTAATACCGCGGCCGAGGCGGTGCTCGACCTCCTTAACCTGGCCTCCAGGATATACATGGTCGTGCGGAGCACGCTGAAGGCGGACAGGGTCATCGTCGACCGCATCATGGAGAGCGGCAAGGTCACTGTTTTAGCCGGCTACGCTGTCGATAGGATCAACGGCAAGGATTTCGTGGAGTCCATCGATATCTTCTCTAAGGATGGCGGGCATAAGACGCTTAAGGTGGGCGGGGTGTTCGTCGAGATAGGGTTCCTGCCCAACGTGGCATTTGCCAGAGGCCTGGTGAAGTTGAATGACCTGGACGAGATAATCATCGACGACCTTTGCCGTACGAGCGTTCGCGGCATTTTCGCCGCCGGTGATGTTACCGATGTTCCTCAGAAGCAGATCATCGTCGCTGCGGGCGAGGGCGCCAAGGCCGCCATGTCGGCATATACTTACATAAGCACCCTCAAATGAGGGGGTTCACCACGGCGGACACGGCGGACATTGCCAAAACCTTTAACCCGTGCCGGCTCACGAAGGCCGGGCGAAAGGGAAAAAATCGTTAAAATGCCATCCTTTTAACAAATAAAAAGTTACTATATCCTATTGTATAATATTTATTTTTATATGGGGCATAATCTTTATATCCTTCCAAAGAGATTAATTATGGGTCGAGAGCTTGAAACCTAAGAAAAAATATTTGGAAAGCGTAATAGTCACGTTTATTATTTTGGCCATGGTTGTTGGGGCCAACGGTATCGCAGTCTCTCAATCCTCGGGGGACGTAAGCGTAACGCGCCTGGTCAATGGGTCATCGACCGATACTGCGCAATACTTACCGGGGGATATTTTTACTGTCCAATTGAGCTATGAGGTCACCGGAACGCAATATGCCGTATCGATCGAGGAAACATTGCCGACCGGATGGTCGATAGTCGACAGCAACACGGATTATTCGCATGACTTGTTAACGAATACTTGTACCTGGAATGTTTCCAGCCTGTTGAGCGGCGTCAGCAGCGGCACCATACTATATTTAGTAAAGATACCCGATGGTGCCTCGTACTCGCCCCCGAGCTACCCCATCAGCGGACACTCGGAGTGGTATAGCAGCCTGGCGGACGTAACCGACGGAGACGTCTCGGGCTCAGCCTTGACGGCAACGTCTAATATACTGGTAGCTGATTCGGAAGGTAACGGCCCCTGCATCTGGATATCGGACCCGACCGAGGAGATAGGGGACGGCGACGGCCACCTGGAAAACGGAGAATGGGCGACGTACCGCTTCTTCGTCAACGATTCGGATGGCATTCAAAGCTACGATCTCTACGTTAACGGCCAACCTTGTGATAATATTACGGGCTTAGACGAGCAGTCGACCTACGTAGCCGGCACGGCCCATGCACAGGTGACAAGGCGACCCGATGCGAACGACCTGGAAAACACGTTCAGCATAGAGGCCACGGATAACGGCGGCATTGGGAACGAGTTCTCGCTGCCCGTTTACGTGCCCAATTACGATTATACGGCCTGGGCCAAAGGCGAATGGAACGGATGGAGCACCCAGGCAGCCGGCTTCGAGCCGCTCAGCTCTTCGACCGACGGCGGCTGGACCGTCCTGAGTGGCGGTAATCCGCTGAACCTGCCCGCCCTGGAGACCCATTATTCGGGCCCGCAGACCATAAACAAGGCTAAATTAACGGCCATCTCGGACATACCATACATGGGCTGGCTCGGCATCGGCGGCTTAACGGGCGACGCGGGAGCGACCGTGAACGTAACCCCCCGCATGGACGTCCAGGTGCCGCTGACCACGTATCCGGTCTACTCGGAGTATAATGGAGCTGACGTCGCCTCGGCGATGTTCTATGGCACGCCCGAGATGAACGGCGGCCAGGAGTTCCACATAGTCCTCGTTAACGCGAGCGGTATAATGAACTCGATAGGGCCGGAGGATATAGCCGGCGCGATCGACTCTGTCGATAAGTGTACGGACGCAAATGGCGATATCCCTATTACGAGCGCGGACCTGCCGGGCCTTAGCGGGCTGAAGGAGGGCTACTATGCGCTGCTTGTCCTGGATTACCGCCTGCCGAACACGCCCTGCCTTGTGTCCATGGCCCCGATCATGGTGACGAAGAGCGGCATGACGGCGGATAAGATCGACCCCGTGCTGCCAATGCCGGGCGACCCGATAACGTACACCCTGGACATGGCGTCGACGACGCCCGGCCAGGAATACATGTACCTGATGGCAATGGTGCCCGAGAAGGACTATAAGGCAGCGCTCAACATCACGAGCGACGGCACGGTATCCGGGACAGAACTGGAGTTTAACGGCCTGACGGTGAATGAGCATATAACCGTGAACCCTGCCACGAAGACCGTTACTATCGTAGGCATTAACGGCACGTACACGCTGGATTCCAGCACAATTCACAGCATCACCGGCTTGCAGAACATGTTCATGCAGGAGTTTAGCGCCGCGAACGTATCAATCGTTAACTCCTCGCTGACAACGTCCGGGACCGTCGGCCTCACGCTGCCCACGAAGGCTACGATGCCGGTGGGCAAGTACATCGTGCTGTCCCTGGCCCTTGAGAACGCCACGGGCAGGATAGCGGCCATTAACCAGACGACCGCCGACCTCGGGACGACGTATGACATCCCGCTATACAAGGGCTGGAACCTTGTATCGCTGCCGTTAAAGCCGGTCAACACGAGCCTGTTCGCGGTGGTCACGCCGGACTTGATGGCAAACGTGACCGTTATCTGGGAGTACAACAGCTCGAACGTCTCATCGGAATGGCGATATTACACGACGCTCGGCGACCCGTATATCCAGGGTAACCTCTCCGAGATCAACGAAAAGCTCGGCTACTGGTTCCTGGTAGAGAATAATACGACCTTACACGTAACGGGAACGATCCCCGATACGAGCGACGTGACGCTAAACCACGACTGGAACCTGGTTGGTAACCCGACCCTTGACGTGAGGAACGTCCGGGATGTGTATACTACCAGCTTTGTCGTATGGGAGTACACAGGTATGACAGATACATGGGATTACTGGTGTTCCGATGCGGACAACCCGAGCTCGATATACATCCAGGGCACGTTGACTACGGTGAAACCGACCCATGGTTATTGGGTGTTGATATCATAGGGGTGATCTAATGGGAAAGCATAGAAGTTTAATAACCATCGTCATAGGCCTGGTTCTGCTGGCGATATTAATTGATATGGCAAGTGTAGCCTTCATGGCGGATGTACCAACTCCCAAGCCCGTACCGGGAATACCGACGAAGACGCCTCCGCCATCGGGAGGCGGCGGAGGCGGCGGATATACGCCCCCGCAGGACGTCTACCCGAAGATAATCCCGATCAAGAACAGCACGGGCGATATCATAGGTAATGTCACTGCGAAATCCGCCAGTGAAGTCGTGTTCGAGGTCCTGCAGACGGTAAACGTCAAAGGCTATGACATCGTCGTGCTTATCCAGGGTAACCTGGTAAACATACCCCCGGACCCCAAGATGGACGTAGTCGGCGAGGTCCCGGACGGCTCCAGATTACCGGCCGAGCTTACGCTTAAGAACCTGCTCGCCCAGTTTAACCTCACCAGGTTCAGCAACGGATGGGACGTCCAGCACGGCAGCCTGAAGATCACCGTGAAGATGCCTAAGGCGCTCGCCGAGAATGCGGACCTGAGCAAGAGCTTGCTGATCAGGTACGATGGCACGATGTACGAGCTATTATACCCGAGCGTAGGAGGGCCGGACGCGAACGGCACCATAACGTTCACGGTCGTATCGCCCAACGAGGCGTTCAAGTATAACGGCTTCTCCGAGTATATCCTGATGACGAGTTTGCTGCCGACGCCGACGCCGACGTCGGTGCCCTCGGCAACCCCGACGCCCACGCCTACGGGCGGATTAGAGCCGCTGACGATACTGCTGGCCCTTATCCTGGTTGTCGTCGTGGTCGGCGCGTTCGTCATCTACTTCTGGATGCAGAGAAGACAATAATGGGTATTTATTACCCATTATTTTTCTTTTTTTAATTAATTTGCCCTGGAACAGCATGAGAGATAATTATATGCCAGATAAGTGCATGTACGGTTTAGGGTGGACCCATGAAAAAGAATAGCAAGCCGATCCTTGTTTCCGTCATTGTCATGGTCGCCATAATACTTATCATAGCCCGGTTTTCCGGCACGGCAGGCTCCCAGGGCGTGCAGATCATTTCGGCGTCGCCCGGCCAGACGATCACGTACCAGGGGCATGGCAGCCCGGGCTCTACGGTTAATCTGGAAGTATCGGCCACCGTGAGCACTGGCGTCAGTAATAACCACTACGTGATGAGCATGAAGGGCGTGAACATCCCTAGCGGAAGCCGATTTAGCTTAAGTGCTTCTCCCGTAAGCACACTCGCCGTTTCGGGTAGCTTTTCGGGAACAGGGTTGGGCTCTTCGCTACAGGGCACCGTCAAAAATAACGTCGGTAGTATCTCGATGAGCAATCTCCCCGGTAGCTCCTATGATATAGTAGTATCCGGCATAGCCAACGGCTCGAACACAGTATCTATCACGGTGCATGCCTACCAGTCCCAGAACGTGGGCAGCGATGGCACGTTCACGGCGAGCATTGGCACGTCGGGCTTCCCTGCGGCAGTGTATTCGGTGAAACAGAACGGCGCGGAAGTAGCGAAGATATACCTGGGCGTGCAGGCGCCGGCGACACCAACTCCGACTGCTACACCTACGCCATCTCCAACTGCACCCCCGAATGGCACCATAACGCCTACTCCGATTATCACGCCATCACCAACGGCTGTTATCGTGATATCGGTGACACCTACCCCGCAGCCCTCGGGCGGATCGTTCCTGGGCATCCAGCTGCCTTCGCTTAACCTGTTCGGCTCTTCGCCCTCGGCTACGGCCCAGCCGACGGGAATAATTAATGGTTCCGGAACATCGGAATCCACGGATTTGCCGGGGTCCGGAGGGGGCAGCGGCTCGCTGGTCAACACGATACTGATCATGCTCATAGCCGTAGTGGTCGGAGTGCTGATCGGGTATATAATCGTGTTCAGGATATTCAAGTGGTAAAAAAAATTAAGTGGTAAAAATTTTACCACTCACTCTTTTATTGCTATTTGAAACGAGTCGGGATGGCTTTCCTGGATATTGCCCTTAGCCTTATTACTCTGTAGCTTTAAAGCAACGAGTATTCCGCCGCAGTTCACGTGCCGCAGCCTGTCCCGTATCTCGACGACCTGGTCACCGTTTACCACAATGAGCTGTTCCCTGGCGGTTTCATACCCGGGGACTTCCCTGTTGCATTCCACACAAAACCTTCTTTCGACTACCCGTCGATCTTCGCTATTGTTGTCAGTCATCCATATACTCCCCGATTTTTCCGATGATGAAGGCCGGCTTGACCATAGGAGGCGGTCCGGGTTTATGTCAGACCCGGACCTTTTGCAGCACTGGCCTTTGGTAAGCAATGGCTTGCACACCAACCTGTTATTATAAATGCGTAAGTTAAACGGTTATTCGAATTTTAAGCGGGAGAGTAAGTAGTTAACCAAAAAATGCACGGCTGTTAATGGATCGTGAGGCGTTTTAAAGCGGATAATGCGGAGGTGCCAGTCCTCTCACTCCAAAGACATTTCCTTCCCGGCAGAAATAGTATACGTCCAGGCAGGCGGAATCAGCCCAAAAAGCCCTGTAAATCTAAAGCTCTAAAGCATAGAAGGATAAAAGACTAAAGATACTTATCCCTATAAAGATTTACGCGCGTAAATGAATGGTTTAATATTTCTTAAGGATAGTATATGACAGAATCCGCTCACATTAGTAATACTCTAAGCTTGAAAAAAATCGATGAGCTGGCGATAGACCACTCTTCCTCGAGGAATTGGGGGATGGGCACGTTTATTGCGGTCTTCGATCCACCCATAGAGAAGGTACTATTGGTTAAAACAGGACCGTATGCAGCGGACAGCGCCGGTGGTACGCCATGGAACCTTCCAGGCGGCGCAGTAGAGCCCGGAGAATTGCCGAGCCATGCCGCGGTACGCGAGCTCGGGGAAGAGACGCGATTATCAATGCCTTCTGACCTGCACGTCGCTGCCTGGTTAACGCGACCTTATTATAAAACCCGTTATGGAGGGGAACCGGGGGGAGCTAATCTTACTGTTCGCCGGAATAGATAGAACCTCCGCGGCCGGGCTTCGTCCCGCACCTCCCGAAACTGTTGCGTGCGAATTCTATCCTTTCGACATGGATGCATGGCTTCGAGCTCCTGCGCGAGGGAAAGGAAAGCATCCCCTGGCGCCTCTGCCCCGACACTGGATCTACTGGACAGCTATGGCCTGGATACGACTTATGGATCCCGGATCGCCCATATTCACCCACGAATACCCGGATCCCGCATCAATTGCCGTTATTCCGGATGCCCTGAAGACCAGATCTTAAATTCCCGGGCCAGATTTTCTTCGCGGATCTCCCCTGCGATCATTCTGCCCTGGTCCATCAGGGCTACGATTTTACTGAGATAGCCGTGATGCTCATGCTCGTAAGCTTTCACGTATGCATCGCCCAGCATATCCCGGATGTTCTCGAGCTTTAAAAGATCGTTCCCATAACGCTTACGTTCTTCATCCGATCGGAGCAGGGATTCGATCAGGATAAGGAGAGAATCGATACACGCCCGTTCCTCTTCCCGGCCATCCGCCAGCAAAAGCAGGTCCTGCCATATGCGAGCCTGCTGATGAGGATCGTTCTCGCGCACGTAAAAATCGAGGACCTTGCGGAGCAGGCTGCGAGCCTGGTCTTTATCTCCGTTCATCCCGTATATTTGGGCCTGGCGATATTCTATCTCGACCGCATCCCGGATATTCCCGCCGCCGCTTACGCGTATCTGGCCAAGATAATTCCGGGCCCTATTGCAATCTTTCTGTGCCTCTTCGAGCCAGTAGTCGCGAACGTGATGCTTACTTCCGATCGCCCGTAATCGCTTGACCAGCAAGCGATTCCGCAAAGGCTGGAAGCTGGCACGGGGATCGCCGATCCTCGTGTATAGAGTAAATGCATTATCTAAAGACTTCTCGGCTTCCCATAGTAAGTCCCCGGACCTTTCAGCCAGCTGGCAGATGATCAGGCCGCGCGCATTGAGTGAAGAAGCCCTGCGGGAGACGTCTCCGGCTTGATAAGCGAAATTGTAAGCTTCGTCGCAATAATATATGCCCTTAAGCTTATCGCCGATCGTTCCCTTTTGGCTTAATCCGTAGACCAGCCCCCGATAGAGATACAGTTGCGCCATGAGCCGCGGCCAATCATACGATCTGTTCTGTCCCTGGAAATTCGATTTATTTTTTATCAGCACGTTCTCGGCTTTATCGAGTATTTCTTTAGCGGACTCGAAATTGCGATAAGCACGCATTTTATCATCCCCGGCGCGGCTTTCCGCCTGTTTCAGCTGGTCCTCGGTGCGACCCGTAAGGTCTCGCAGCCTGATCAAAAGCATTGCGGCCAGCAGGTGTCGCTCATAATCCGTAATGGTTTTTACCCATGCGGGTACAAAGAGCTCTTTCCCGGATCCATGCCCGGGAGGAATGTTTTCCAGATAATGGTCAATTTTTTGCATTTCGGTGTCATCACTCAAATGAATAGCCTGGCTCAAGCTATTTTTAACTATATAACTGCTATCGCCAGTAGCAAGAATAGACCGCTCGCGCCTCGAGAGTATTTCCAGGACCGGTATCTCTTCCCGGGTCACGACGGAAGACGCGCCATCCAGCGCCTTGCCAAGCAGGTCATTTTTCCGTTTCTGGAAAGACCCCATGTCCTGGCAAAATTTTAATTCGGTCAGGCCAGGCTCGAACTTAAACCAGTAGATCTTCTGGTCCGAATCGACTTTTAACAAGACGGGAAGGACGCTAAAATGGTCGTTACCGCTATAGCCGAAAAAGACAAAATCACGATCCCTGAGACATTCCGATAATACCTGCTCCTGGTTTTCCGTAAGGCCCAGGCCCACCCGGTCTAAAGTGATACGGATTGACTCGTATTTTTTTAGTCCGGCCTTTTTGCTCTCGATGGAGCCATGGAGCTTAAACAGCCGCGACTCGAAGCCCGCCTCCGGATGACCATTCGACCGCACGTCAAGGAAGCTTTTATACGCGGCGTCTCGCACGATGGGATGACACGGAAAATTTATTTTTTCACAAGCTTGCTCGATCAAAGTATCCACTGTCAGTAGTTCCGAGCTTGTTGTGTGATGGGTTGTGGTGGTAGAATAGGTTTTAGTATTTAAGGGCGGGGGTGTAAGGGGCTTGTTGATGATTATGAGAGTTCCTGACAGTCCCCGCGTTT
>Ga0315282_10010510_pt1 | contig 14495 bp, 11 predicted proteins | sample YL17G07_20_MG_FD_203693 | JGI IMG/M metagenome (GOLD analysis project Ga0315282, IMG submission 203693) | Sediment microbial communities from Yellowstone Lake, YNP, Wyoming, USA - YL17G07_20 | ecosystem: Environmental > Aquatic > Freshwater > Lake > Sediment | place: USA: Wyoming | collected...
CGCGAAGCGCCAGGCCAGCTCAATCTCGCTCCATACCGGGATCTTCCTCGCCTCCGCCTCCCGCAGCAGGGGCAGCCGCGGGGGCACCCCCGGGCTCACCACCACCAGGTCCACCCCGTCCAGCAAGGTGAAGTCGTGATGACCAAGGGCGACCTCCGCCCCCCGCTCGGACAGCTCGGAAGCCGACCGCTCCACCGCCTCCGCGGTCGATATATCGTTTACCGTCACCCGCTTGCCCTCGCGGAGCAGCCTCTCCGCCGCCGCCCGGCCCGATATTCCCAGTCCCACCACCAGGGCGCGCTCGATTCCTTCCAGTCCCGACATTCTCCGCTCCTTTAGCGCCCCCGTGAAACCGGGGGCACCCGTCCGTATCCTTTAATGCGCCGCAAATACGAGCCCTCTCCCCCGTCATATGCTCCCCACGTAATTGATATAAAAGATGATGAAGCCGATGCCGACAAAAAAGCCGGCCACGATCCACAGCCTTATCAGGGTGGTGACCTCAGACCACCCCTTGAGCTCGAAGTGGTGGTGCAACGGGGCCATCCGGAAAATGCGCCTGCGGGTTGCCTTGAACACCAGCACCTGGATGATCACCGAGAGGGCCTCCAGGACGAAAAGTCCTCCCAGGACCAGGAGGAGCAGCTCGGTCTTGGAGAGTATGGCCACCGTGGCCAGGGCCCCTCCCAGGGCCATGGAGCCCGTATCCCCCATGAAGATCTGCGCCGGGGGAGCATTCCACCATAGAAACCCGACGCAACTCCCCATGACCGCGCCGGAGAAGATGGCGATGTCCAGCGACGCCTGCACGTGGTGGTAGAGGAACTGGTGATTGCGAAACTGGGTGAAGGCGATGAGGATGTAGGCGGTCATCACCAGGAGGGACGCCCCCGAAGCCAGGCCATCCAGGCCGTCGGTGAGATTGACCGCGTTGGTGGTCCCGATGACCATCAGGTAGACGAGGATGTAATAAAAAGGGCCCATGTCGCAGATGACCGCGTCGGAGCGGAAGAAGTAGAGCTTGGTGTCCACCCCGAAAACATGGGTGGCCAGGTAGGCCAGGGCGATGGATATGGCCAGCTGCCAGAAGAGCTTGGTCCGCCCCTTGAGCCCCAGGGAACGCGAGTAGCGCAGCTTGGTGTAATCGTCCGCGAAGCCCAGCAGGCCGCAGCTGAGCAAGGCAAAGCCCAGGGCGAAGCCCGTGCCCGCCTGCAGCTTAACGGCCATGAGCAGGAACCCGATGAGGGCGGAGATGACGATGAGCACGCCGCCCATGGTGGGGGTCCCCTCCTTGGCCAGGTGGGCCTGGGGCCCGTCCTCGCGGATGAACTGTCCGATGCCGCGATTCCTCAGCCACTTAATGAAAAAGGGCATGCCGAAGATGCAAATCACCAGGCTGATAAGCAAAGCGCCCATTACCCTGTACAAGGGTATCCTCCTCCTCAGCCGCTCTTCTTGACCGCGTCACCCGGTCCCACAAGCGACTACTTTAGGTGATGTACCTCTACGCCACCAGGTCGACCAGCTTCTCGAGGCCCAGGAAGCGTGAACCCTTGATCAGGACCACGTCACCGGGCTCGACGATGGCTCGCAATATCTCCGCCGCCTTGTCCACCCCGTCGGTCGTGAACACGCTGCCCCGCGGCAGGCCTTTCTCCCGGGCGGCCTGGGCTATCTTGCGGGCTCTTCTCCCCACGGTGATGAGGATATCCGTGCCGTAATCCACGGCTAGCCCGCCCACCTCAAGGTGCGCCCTCTCGGAGACCGGTCCCAGTTCCCCCATGTCCCCGAGCACCGCGATGGCCCGCTTGCTCCTGGAGATATCACCCAAAGCCATCAAGGCCGAGCGCATGGAAACTGGGTTGGCGTTGTAGGCGTCATTGATAATGGTGATCTCTTCCGGTTTGGCAATCATCTCCATCCTCCATCCCGTCAATTCCGCACTGGCGATACCTTCAACTATGTTTTCCATATCAACCCCCATGATCTCTCCAACCGCCGCGGCCGCCAAAGCGTTTGCCACGTTGTGGCGGCCCGGCAGGGGCACGGCAACCTCCGCTTTCTCACCTCCTTTCGACCTTAAGGTAAAAGTTACCTTCCCCGCTTGATCTACTTCTATTTTCTCCGCCCTCACCTGCGCCCGCCGCGAGGCACCGAAGGTCACCACCGGCGAGGGGCTCAGGCGGCTCAGGAAGTCCGCGTAATCGTCATCGGCGTTTATCACCGCCCATCCCCCCGCGGGGAGCGCCTCCAGCAACTCCGCCTTGGCGCGGGCGAGGCTGTCGCGGGTCCGAAAATAGCGCAGGTGGGTCCACCCGATATTGGTGACCACCCCCACCCGCGGGCGGGCGAAGGCGCACAGGTTCCTGATGTGGCCCTTGCCCCGCGAGCCCAGCTCCAGGACCACGTACGTGGTGCGCGGCCCGATTTCCAGCAAGGTAAGGGGGACGCCTATCTCGTTGTTATAGCTTCCCCGCGACGCCGTCACCGGGGCCGCGCGCCCCAGAACGGCGGCGGTAAAGTCCTTGGTCAGGGTCTTCCCCGTCGAGCCGGTGATGCCGATCACCGGCGCCGGGCATAAATCCCTCTGGCGCGCCGCCAGCCGGGTCAGGGCGCCCAGGGTGCCGCGGGCGAGGAGCACCGCCGCTCCTTTCTTTCCAGCCCTTACCGGCAACCCCGCTGGCACGCGGGAAACCAGCAGGGCCGCCGCGCCCTTCTCCAGGGCCTGGTCGAGGTAATCGTGGGCGTCGTGCCTGCTCCCCTTCAGGGCCACGAAGAGGTCGCCGCGTTTAAGGGTGCGGGTGTCCGTCGAGACCCGCGCGATACGCCGGGAAGGATTGTTGCCCTCCTTGAGGATGCGGGCCCCCGCCGCCCCGGCTACCTGGTCGATATTCATGGGGATCATGACCGCCCCAGCCTCCTGCGCAGGGCCGACCCGGCCTCTTCCACGTCATCGAAGGGCACGGTACGGTCGGCGAAGATCTGTCCCCTCTCGTGTCCCTTGCCGGCGATGACCACCACGTCACCGGGCACGGCCTCCCTCACGGCGGCATCGATGGCGGTGCGCCGGGCGGTGATCTTCCGGTAAACGGCTCCCCCGCCGGATGAGCGGGCCCCCTCCTCGATCTCCTCGATGATGGACCGGGGATCCTCGCTGCGCGGGTTGTCCGAGGTGATCAAGGCCAGGTCCGCCAGCCGCACCGCTATCTCCCCCATCATGGGCCGCTTGCCCCGGTCCCGGTCACCGCCGCACCCGAAGACCACGATAACCCGCCCCCCGGCGATCTCCCTCGCGGTCTCCAATACCCGGCGCAGGGAGTCGGGCGTATGGGCGTAGTCAACAATCACGGCGAAGTCCTGCCCCTCCTCCACCGCCTGGAACCTCCCGGGAACGCCGGGATGGGATAATATACCATCCAGGGAAGCCTCCGGGTCCAGCCCGAGGAGAATGGAGGCCCCCAGGGCGGCCAGGATGTTATAGAGGTTGAAGGACCCGGTCAGGCCCGTCTCCCCCTCCCGCCGCCAATCGCCGTAGGATACGGAAACCCGGGATCTCTTCAGCCCCGCCTCCAGCAGTTCCCCGCGCAGTTCGGCCCCCTCCCCCGACCCGAAGGTGAGGACCCGGCCCGCGGCCGACTGCACCAGGCGGCGACCGTAGGGGTCGTCGATGTTCACCACCGCCGCCCGTGCTCCCAGCCCTCCTTGCTCCCGGGGCAGAAAGAGCGTCTCCTTGGCCCGGAAGTAATTCTCCATGTCGGTATGAAAGTCGAGGTGGTCCTGGCTTAAATTGGTAAATACCGCCACCGCGAACTCGCACCCGTCCACGCGGTGCAGGGCCAGTGCATGGGAGGAAACCTCCATGCTCGCCGCCTCGCACCCCGCCCCCACCATGCCGGCCAGGATCTCCTGCAGCTCCGCGGACTCCGGGGTGGTCCGCCCCACCGGCAGTTCCCTGCCGGCCACGCGGTAGGCCACCGTCCCGATGAGCCCGGGGACCATGCCCGTCCGGTTCACCGCGGCCTCCACCAGGTGGGTGGTGGTGGTCTTGCCGTTGGTGCCGGTCACGCCGACCAGCCTCAGCTTCCCGCTGGGGTGCCCCCAGAAGCGGTCGCTCAATTGCGCCAGGGCATACCGGGTATCCCGCGCTCTCACCACGGCGATGCCCGGGGGTATGCCGGCGGGGATTTCCCTTCCCTCGCCGATCACCAGGCCGGCCGCCCCGTTCTCAACCGCCTCTTTGATATAGAGATGACCGTCGGTGCGGAACCCCGCGATGGCCACGAAGAGGTCACCCGGGGAGACCCGCCCGGAATGATAGGCGACCCCCGCGATATCCCGGTCCCCTCCCCCCTCCAGGCGGAGGCCGTCCAGCCCCGTGACCAGTTCCTCCAGCTTCATTGGGGTATCACCTTATCCTTGGTATTGACCTTCTCCAGGCTGGGCGTCACCTGGAGGTGCTGGAGGGCGAATTCCATCACCTGGGAAAAACAGGGAGCCGAGGCAAGTCCGCCGTAGATGGACGAGGGCTCGTCCAGGGTGATCACCACAACCAGCCGGGGGTTCTCGCTGGGGGCCAGCCCGGCGAAGCTGGCGATGTAGGCCTCCTGGTATCCTCCCTCCGGGTCCGGCTTCATGGCCGTACCGGTCTTCCCCGCGCAGTTGTATAAAGACATCGCCGCCCGGGTCCCGGTCCCCTTTCTGACCACTTCGCCCAGGATGTAACGCAGGGAAGCCGCCGCGTTCTCGGAGATGATCCTCTGCTGTTCCGTCGCCTCGGGCTCCTCCACCGCGTCGTCGGGGTGGATGAGCCGCAGGAGAAAATGGGGGGTAACCTTGGTGCCGCCGTTGGCCACCACGGCCGTGAGCACGGCGAGCTGCAGCGGCGAAACGGAGATCCCCTGGCCGATGGCGATAGTCGGCAGGGAGGTGGCCGTCCAGTTCTCCAGCTTGGGCACCACGCCGGGGTTCTCTCCCGGGAAGTCCACGCCGGTTAACCGGCCCAGGCCGGTCAGCCCGGCATAGGAGCTCAATGCCTCGCCGCCCAGGGCCTGGGCGGTCTTGATGGTGCCTATGTTCGAGGAGTGGGCGATGACCTCGGCGAAGGTCAGGTCGTCTTTGTCCATGGGGTGGTCGTCGGTGAACTTGTACTTCCCGATCTGGATAGAGGATGGGATATGGATGACGGAGCCGGGGGTTACCACCTGCTCCTGCAGGGCGGCCATGGCGGTCAGGATCTTGAGCACCGAGCCCGGCTCGAAGGCGTCGGTGACCGCGCGATTCCTGGTCATCTCCGGCTTAACCTGGGAAAAGAGGTTGACGTCGAAATCCGGGCTGGCCGCCATGGCCAGTATCTCGCCGGTGTGGCAGTCCATTACCAGACCCGACCCCCACTTCGCGCCGCTATCCTGGAGCGAACGGTTCAATTCCTCCTGGAGCTTAAACTGAATCTCGGAGTCTATGGTCAACTGGACGTCATCACCGTCGCGGGGTGGCTTGATCATCTGGGTGACCCCGGGGATGGGCTCACCCGAGGGGTCGATCTCCACCCCCGCCTCCCCCAACTCCCCTGCCAGGGTGGTGTCGTACTGCAGCTCCAGGCCGGAGAGGCCCACGTTATCCGTCCCCACGAACCCGATCACCTGTGCGGCCAGGGAGCCCTGGGGATAGTATCTCTTGCTCTCCTTCTGCAAACCTACGCCCTCGATGCCCAGGGCCTCCACCTCCTCGGCCACCCCGGGGCTTACCTTCCTCTCCAGGTAGACGAAGCCCCCCGGCGACCGTAGCTTATCCTCTATCTCCTGGCGGGGTTCCTGCAAAACCAGGGAGAGCCCGGCGGCGGCGGCGGGTACGTCATCGACGAGGTAGGGGGTGGCGTAGATGGAATATGCTTCCTTGCTGATGGCCAGGACCTCGCCGTCCCGGTCCAGGAGGCACCCGCGGCGGGGGTTGAGGTCGGTGAGCTGGTATCTCTGATCTTCCGCCAGCTGCTTGAAACGGTCCGCCTTGACTACCTGGAGGTCGACCAACCGGTAGGCGATGAAGCCGAGGCCTAACAGTAACACCAGAGCTGCCAGATTTATCCTGACATCCCTGTTTCTTCTTTTTGACATCTCGTCCTCCCTGGATGCCCCACACCGATTAAGCCGTTACCCGGCTTTTTAAGAGGGTTCGATGCATATCAAGCAAAAACCTTTAGCGCTGCACGCCCTCGCTCCCCGCACCGTTCCCCTGCGCCGCGTCGCTGACCATCGCCTCCTTATCCTTATCCTGCAGCCTCTCGCTTTTCTCAATTCTCGCGGCCTGGTAGGCCGGAGTTTCCAGGTATTCAGCCATGGCAACCTGGATCATCTTCAGGTTCTCCGCCGCGATCTTCTCGGTTCGCGCGGGCGACTCGAGACCCGCTATCTCCACCCGTACCTCCTCCTGGTGGCGCCTCTCCAGCTCGATCTGGTGCTCCACATCCCGCGCCTTCATCTCGTTCTGCACCACCGCGACATGCAGGTACACCGAAAAGATCAACAGCCCGCTTACGAATACCGCCACGGCGATAAAGCATGCGAACACCAGCCGCATCCTCCGTGACCTCTCCAGGCTCTTGCGCGCGCGGTAGGCCTCTTTGCGGCCATCTCGCCGCTCCTCCCTTTCGGCCTGGTACGACGATCCTTTCCACTCCAGCGCCAATGACATACCTTGTTTACCTCTTCTTCTCTCTCTTCTCCACCGCCCGCAGCTTGGCGCTGCGGGACCTGGGGTTGATCTCCACTTCCTCCCGCGAGGGGCGGACCGGCTTGGGGGTGAGAATGCGCAGGGGCTCCTCCGCCCCGCATACGCAGGCCCCCGCCTCCAGGGAGCAGCAACAGCGCGAGCCGTGCTCGGCGAAGAACCTCTTGACCATCCTGTCTTCCAGGGAATGGTAGGAAATTACCACCATCCTGCCGCCACCGTGCAGGCCGTGCAGCGCCTGGGGCAAACCTTTTTCCAGATTTTGCAACTCCCTGTTCACCTCCAGCCTCAGGGCCTGAAAGGTCCGTCTCGCCGGGTGCCCGCCCCTGCGCCTGGCAGCGGCGGGAATGGACTCCTTTACAATCTCAGCCAGTCTATCCGTGGTGTCGATGGGCGCGCGCTTTCTCTCGATAGCGATGCTCCGAGCGACACGGGAAGCCCAACGCTCCTCGCCGTATTCGCGGATAATACGCGCCAGCTCTCTCTCCTCATATCGATTCACCACCTTCCAGGCATCGAGGTCCTGGCTTACGTCCATGCGCATGTCCAGCCGCGCCGGTAAACGAAAGGAGAAACCCCTCCCGCCATCCTCCAGCTGCAGGGAGGACACTCCCAGGTCGAAGAGAATGCCGTCCACGGCCTCTATCCCCGTATCCTCCAGCACTTCCTCCAGCCGCGAGAAGTTGGCATGCCACAGGGCCACGTCTTTCCCGAACTTCCGCAGGCGGCCGCGGGCTGTCTCCAGGGCTCTCTCGTCCCGGTCCAGGCCGATCAGGCAACCCTCTCCCCCCATTTCTTCCAGGAGAGCCAGGGCATGCCCCCCCTCCCCGAGGGTGGCGTCCACCAGTACGTTCCCGGGCCGGGGTCGTAGATATCCCACGACCTCCCGTAAGAGGACTGGTACATGCCTGGCCTCACCTTCGTCCATTGACTTCCAGTAGATGACGCAGGGAGCGTTGGTAACCGCCCTCCCCGCGCGGCCATTGGCGGCGGCTCTTCATGATGATATCCAACACTATCCCTCTCCTCCTCCGGCCGGACATTAGAAACCCAGCTCCGATAACTTTTCGGCGGTCTGCTCGTACCGCTCTATACCGCCTTCCATGGACTCCTGCCAGCGGTCGCGGTCCCAGATCTCCACGCGGTTCTTTACCCCCACCGCCGCCACCTCGCGCTCCAGGCGGGCCAGCTGGCGCAGCTTGGGGGGGATGGTCAGGCGTCCCTGGCGGTCCGGTACCGCCTCGTAGGCGTGGCCGAAGAGGATGCGGGCCATCAGCCTCCCCTCCTTGCTTCCCTCCGGGAGGGATTCCATCCGCTCGGCCAGCTTCTCGAACTCGCCCTTGGGGAACACCGCCACGCACTCCTCCAACCAGAGCACCATGACCACGCCCTCCTCCAGCTTCCCGCGGAACCTGGAGGGCATGATTATGCGTCCCTTGTCGTCGAGAGAATGCTCATGCGATCCGAGAAACATCTTTACTCCTGAGATCCGGTCCACTTTCCCCTATGCGATCCGCCGAAACTTTTCCCATCTCCCCACTTCGTCTCCACCATGGGCTCTATCCCCATCCACTGTGCTCCATTATAAACCACTTTCCACCACACTATCCATATTTTCGGCCTTAAATAAACCAAAATCAACCACTATTTTTTGGAAGCGGGTTGAGCACAACATCCTGTGCCTTAAAGAGCAGATCAACCACAATTTATAGTTATAAAGAATTGTAGGTGCTAAAGGACAGCCAGCCCATCCACTGGGGTGCCATTGCGAGGCGCCGAAGGCGAGGAAGCAATCCCCGCCCGGATGAACCCGGGTTTCAAACGAAAGGGTTTCCGGCTGATAGGAGCTTGCTTCGCACGCTCGCAATGGCAGATGGACTGTCCCCTAAAGCCTGTAAACAAGGCTTGCTGAGGGGATCCTCGCGATGATGCCGGGAGAATCATCAACCTAGCCGGTGACGGGAAGCAAGCCGCGGGGTTCGCCGGCGGCCGTTTCCTTGGCCTTGAACCACTTCTGCACCAGGTAGGGCTTGAGGTACTCGAACTCCTCGGCCTGCCGCAACACCAGTTGCTCGGCCTCCATACTCGTCATGTTCCTGGTCCTGAGGGCGAAGTCCGCCGTGCGGGCGCAGTACAGGGGCACCAGGGACGCGACCAGTTCCCGGCGGGATACGTCGCAGTCGAAATTATAGGCCGCGGCGTAGTCGTAAACGATCTTCGCCCAGAGCTGCTCGGGAAAGGCGAAATCCTCCTCCCCACCGGCTTGGCGGGCATAGGAGACTTCCAGCAGGTTGGGGGGCTCCAGCACCCTCTCCCACAGCTCCAGGTAGCCGGGATAATCGGTCATGAAGTGGTCGACGAGGTTCTCGACGTTTATCTCCATGGCCAAGGGCTCAACGAACCCGACGTCGCCGAAGAGGCGCGTGCCCCAACTCCCCTTGACCCCGAGCCATTTCATCTCGTGCTCCCCCATAAGGTAAAAAATGGTGGAAGCCACCTGGGTGAACATCGATCCCAGGTCGCTGCCCGGGTCCTTGATGTTATGGATCTTCACCCCCATGGCCGACTGGCAGATGCGGAATCCCTCGGTGATGGCGGTGGTGGTCATCCAGATGTCGATCCCGAACTTGGCGATATCCGTCTTCCACACGTCCATGTGGGAATAGATCAGGGCCAGGGAGCCGGTGAAGCCGAAGTCTCCCCCTATGGGCTGCCGGATGCGCCGGCCGTACAGCGCCTGGGTGAGGGGATAGGCCAGGCAGTTGGTAATGGTCCCGTCGTGCTTGTGCCGGATGTAATGGGGAGCCACGAAGCCGTAGCTGTTCTTCCACACCGGCTCACCCAGCAGGCGGATCCATTCCGGGGTTATACTGCGCAGGTCGGAATCCACCACGATGCAGATGTCGGCCTTCAGCCGGCTGGCGATCTCGAAGATGGCGTTGAAGGCGGACCCCTTCCCGGGCAGTCCCTTGTAGGGGGTGACGATCTTCTCCACCCCGAAAGGCACCGGCGTATTCAGGACCACTTCCATCGTGTTGTCCTGGGAACCCCCGTCGGAGTTCACCACCACCGGCTTAAGCCCCGGGAAATACTTGACCATTCCTTCGGCCGCGGTGCGCACCACGTGGGCTATGGTGCCCGCGTTACGAAAACTGGGTATGCCTACCAGTATGCCCGCATGTCCTATATCCTCACAGCGCCGGATTACTTCCGGGTCGAGGACGCTGTGCGATTTGCTCATTCTCCAATCACCTTATTCAAACGTACATCTCCAGCACATATTCGCGCAATTCCCCGCTCCCGTCCACGATCTTCATGCACCGCTCCCACCGGCGCCGCCAGTCCATGTACCAGCGGTAGGGATGGAACCCGGGCCGGGCGTCGAAGCGGGCGCGGTGGACGTTGGCCATGCACTGCGAGAAGCCCGCCCGGTCTCCCTTGGATAAATAATCCAGGCCCATGAGCACGCAGGTCTTGAAGATCATGCCCTCCAAATCATCCCTCAGGAACCGCCCGGGATAGGGATCAAGCTCCTCCAGGCCCACCGCCCTTTCCCCGCCAACGGGCTCCTGGGTCCGGAGCTTCTCCCGGGTATAGATGAAGCGGTCCAGGTCCTCCCGGAACCTCCGCCACGGGGGGGCGGTCTTGGGGGGCGGCAGGTGGCGGATCCACAGGGTGTTGTCCAGGAAGAAATCGTACCCCAGAAATTTCGCGTTGATCAGGTAGTCGATGTCCTCACCCCGGGTGACGTTGGGATCGAAGGCCACCCGCAGGAAGAGATCGCGGTGCACCACCATGTTGCCGCCGAAGACCCAGGGGGTAGCCTGTAACCTCTCCCCCGCCTCGATGATATCGAAGGCCCGGTTCATGGCCTCCGCGGCAGGCCACTCCGAGAACACCCAGTCGCGGTTCTCGGGTACGCGGTAACTCCCGTCGGCGTTGACGTAATACCCGGCCATCCCGCCGACGAAGCGGCCCCGGTACTCGCCGCCTATGTTCTCGGCCACCCGGTCCAGGTAATAAGGGTCCTCGTACACCTGGTCGTCGTCGAAGAGTACCGCGGCGTCCGCCCCGGTGAGGCAGGCGGCCACCAGGCAGGCATTCCTTATATTGGAATATCCTCTCAGGGAGAGCATGTTCGCGGCATCCCCCTCGCCGCGCTCCCGCAGCTTCCCCTGGATCTCCCTCAGGTGGGAATGGGAGAGGAAAATTACCGGGAAATGGTCCCGGAAGGGAGCGATGATCCCCTCCAGGCGGTCCTCCACCTCCCGCTCCAGGTCGGGGTGGGTCACCGCCCCCAGGACCACCACCCGGAAGTCATCGTGTTCCAGCAGGCGGATGCTCTCCAGTGCCCGCGCCAGGGTCCCCTCCGCATCCAGCGGGGTGGGATGGTCGTAAACCGCGTCGGACTCGTTAAAGGGCTCTCCGGATTTTCTTCCCCAGTAGGAGGGGATTATCAACGTGAACTTCATGGCGCCTCCCTTGGTGGAGCTATCCCCGTTTTCCCTTCGGTCCAGGAAGAGACCGGTCATCCAACACTCTATTGTATTGCGCCTCCCCTGCGGGGGCTCTTCCCCCTCTCCCTGTTCCACAAAACACCGGCGATCTCTCCGGCACTCTTTTTACACCCCTATACCTCGGGCTTTACGGCTTTGCGCTTGAACCGCGACATCCCTTTTGGAGGGAGTGAGGCACCGCGCGGTTCCGATCATAAGCTTAAATATTCAAGACGGGTTCACTTTCGCGAACCCCTACAGCTCATTCACCTGGCTTGTTGGCAGGATTGCAGGGGCTGAGGAGAGTCAACCCAGTAACGATGGTTTCCCAACCCTTGCGTCAGAGGATTAACTCCCGGCCCGGCGTCTATCCCCTTCTCTCCAGGGCCTCGGGGTTCATGACGTTCTCGGGTGCTCCCCGGTAATAGGAGACGACGTTGTTCACCGCGATGGCGGTCATGCGGTCCTTGGCCTCCCGGGTGTTGAAGGCGATGTGGGGGGTGAGCACCACCTGGTCGAAACGGATAAGTTCCCGCAGGTCGGGGTGGGGCTCCCCGGGATAATTATCCAGCCCCGCCCCCTTGATGCGTCCTTCCCCCAGCGCCCGGGCCAGGGCGTGCAGGTCCAGTACCTCCCCCCGGCTGGTATTGACCAGGATGGCCCCCTCCCGCATCAGGGAGAGTTCCCTTTCCCCGATGAGGTTGCGCGTGCGGGGGGTATAGGCCAGATGCAGGCTCACGATCTCGCAGCGGGAGAGCAGCTCGTCCATCTCCAGGAAGGTGGCCATATCTTCCACTCGGGGTTGCCGGACGACGTCGTAATAAAAGACCCTCAACCCGAAAGCGTGGCATAGCCGGGCCATCTCCCTGCCCACCGCCCCCATGCCCACCAGGCCGATGCTGCGGCCGGAGACCTGGACCCCCTCCCGCTCCGATGAGGTCCACAACCCCCGCCTCAGGTCACGGTCCCCGGAGGCGATGTTGCGGGCCACCGCCAGGATCAAGCCCAGGGCGTGTTCGGCCACGGAGCGGTTGCCATAGTCGGGCGTGTTGGTCACCACGATTCCCAGCCCGGTCGCGGCCTGGATATCCACGAAGTTGGCGGCCCCCACCCCGATATAGGAGACGATCTCCAAATTGCTGCATTGGGCGAGGACCGCGGCGTCGAGGTTGGACCAGTCCAGGAAGACGGCGGCGGCGGCGCTTATGCGCTCCTCGAGGAGGTGGCTCTCCTCCAGGCGGTTCTTGTAATAGCGGTAGGAACCATATTCCAGCAGGGGCTCCAGTACCCCCTCGTAGGCGCTGGTACCCTCGATGAACTCCAGGCCGTCCAGGAACACGAATAAGCGGCCGCTCCCCGTTCCCTTGGCCTCCCGCTCGCTTATCAAGGGCATGGGCGGCGTTCAATCCTCTCCGGCTATCAGGCGCAGGGCCCGCTCCAGCCTGTCGTTCTGATCACGGTCACCTACGGTTATACGCACATGACCCGGCACGCCCAGGGCTTCGCCCGCCCGCACGATTACGCCGTGCCTCAGGAGCCTGTCGAACAGGTCCGCGCAATTACCAGTATTAACCAGGATGAAGTTGGCCTGGGTCGGCACGTAATCAAAGCCCGTTTCCTCCAGGACGCGGTAGAGCCTCTTCTTCCCCCGCTCGTTCATCTCCCTCGACCGCGCCACGTGCTCCCCATCCTCCAGGGCGGCGAGGGCGGCCACCTGCCCCAGGCGGTTTACGTTGAAGGGCAGCTTCACCTTCTCCAGGGCCCAGCGTATCTCGGGGGAGCATATCACGTATCCAACCCGCAGTCCGGCCAGCCCGTAGGCCTTGGAGAAGGTGCGGGTGATCGCCAGGCCGGGGTAGCGGCCGAAATAGGCCAGGGCGTCGGGATGCCCCGGGTCGTCGACGTACTCGACGTAGGCCTCGTCCAGGACCAGGATGATGTTCTCCGGAAGGGATTCCAGCATCTGTTCCAGCTCCGGCCTGCTCACCGTGGTGCCGGTGGGGTTCAGGGGCGAGCAGAGGACGATCATCACCGTTCTCTCCCCCACCGCCCGGAGCATGGCCGGGATGTCCTGGCGGTGCTCCCGCAACGGTACCCGCCGTACCGCGGCTCCCATGGTCCTGGCCGCCAGCTCGTAGGAGGTGAAGGTGGGGTCCCCCAATATCACCTCGTCTCCCTTTTTTAGGAAGGCGTAGGCCATGAGGTCGAAGACCTCGTCCACCCCGTGGGCCACCAGCAGGCATTCCACCGGCACGCCCAGCTTGCGGGAGAGAGCCTCCCTCAGCTCGGTGCTGTTCCCATCCGGGTAGATGCTGGCGGCGGGGAGGGCTTCCCTCACCGCCTCCATGGCCCTGGGCGAAGGTCCCAGGGGGTTCTCGTTGGAGGCCATCTTCACGCAGTCGCGCAGGCCCAGCTCCCTGGCCACTTCCTCGGGGGACTTGCCGGGGCTGTAAACCGGGAGGTCCCTGACCTCCTCCCTGATCAGTTTATTGATATCAAACCCCATCATTATCACCATGAATATGCACGTACCCTTCCCGCTTGTAGTAAGCCACGTTAATCACCCGCGTGTCTCCTATGACCAGCTCCCGCTGGGCCGGCTGGTGGACATGCCCGTGATAAAGGTAGCCGGGGCGGTTTTTCCGGATGTAACCCAGGAGGTTCGCGCTTCCCTCTACCGGCCGCCCCGCTAACACGTCGAAGGTAGCCGCCTCGTAACTGGGAGGGATGTGGGTGCAGAGGATATCCACCTTGCCCAACTCCCCCAAGCGCGCTCCGAACTCCTCGTCGTCCATCTCCGCGGGCATCTGGAAGGGCGAGTAGAGGGCCCCGGGTACAAAACCGAAAACGCTGCCCTCGATTTCCACCGTTCCCTCCACCAGGGTTGCGTTCTCCGCCCCGTCCAGTGCCGCCTCCAGCAGATCGGGGATATCCCCGTTGCCGTAGATGATGTAAGCGAGGCACCCGATCTCCCGCAATACCCCGGAAAAGCGCCCGTACTGCTCGCCGGTGCGGCGCAGCAACTCCTGGTAATAATCTCCATATGGGGAGAGCAGCTCGTCGCGCAGGGCTATCGCCGCCTCCGGCCCCCTGGAGAAGGCGGAGAACAGCCTCTCGGTTAAATTCTCCCGGCCCAGCACCTCGGGGAGAATGCCGCTTATATCCGCCCAGTCTATTAAGTCCAATACGTCCCCGAGGACGATGAGAGTGTCGCCACCGTCGATTTTGCCGGGCAGGTCCTCGAAAGAGCCGTGGAGATCGGCGATCAGCTTTATC
>Ga0315282_10010513_pt1 | contig 14492 bp, 12 predicted proteins | sample YL17G07_20_MG_FD_203693 | JGI IMG/M metagenome (GOLD analysis project Ga0315282, IMG submission 203693) | Sediment microbial communities from Yellowstone Lake, YNP, Wyoming, USA - YL17G07_20 | ecosystem: Environmental > Aquatic > Freshwater > Lake > Sediment | place: USA: Wyoming | collected...
CCACGCTGGCCGGCCGTGGACGAGACATAGATGATGTTGCCGGATCGCTGTTTCTTCATGTGCGGGACCACGGCGGTGGTGGTGTGGAACGGACCGTACACGTTGATCTCGACGGTGCGGCGAAGCTCCTCTTCGGTCATGGCGTCGATTGCTGCCTCTTCCCAGATGCCGGCGTTGTTGACGAGGATATCGACCCTGCCGAATTCTTTCATCGCGAACGCCACCATCATCTCCACTTCGTCCCGCCTCGCGATCTCGGCCTTGTAGATCCTGGCCTCCACCCCGAGCTTCCCGACCTCGCGCGCCGTCTCCTTTGCCGCGGCCTCGTCCTTCCGGAAATGCACGAGCACGTGGGCCCCGGCCTCGGCGAACCGTATCGCCGCAGCCCTGCCGATCCCCCTCGACGCGCCGGTGATAATCGCAACTCGGTCTTTCAAGCTGATCATGGCTTCTCCTTAAGATGTATGTTTGTGTCTACAACCTTCATCGACGTCCTTCCATGACGTCGTAAAGCCGATCCCGGTTGTCCAGATCCACGCCGGGGAGAAGCTTGCCGCGGCTGGTGGGCCACTCGAGCCGGTAGGGTTTGTCCGTTCCGGAGGGCTTCGACGCGAGGGAGGACGTGAGGAGGTCGCTGATGAGGCGGCTCAGCCCAACGCCCATGGCGCCGGCCTTCACGCGCAGCTTCTTAAGAAGATCCTCATCGATGACGATGGTGGTTCGTATGCTCATGGTGTCCCTTCTTTGCATCATATCATATGATTATCAGATCACCTTTTCAAAGGGTCCCGATTCGCACCCGCAGGAAAAAGGAATAACAACCGTCGTGATTATTCGATATACTGTTCCTGGGAGCCCCGAAACCATGCTCAAGAGCAAATTGGCGTCCTTCATCATCTCTTGCTCCACATTATCCTTGTTGTTTCTTTTCGCATTCATCCGATGCCGACACGACTCATATCCGGCTGTATTGGGCTTCATCATCCTTGTGTTACTCAACGTAATCCTACAAGTCCTTGGCCTAACTTGGAGACCGAAGCAAAAGATGACGTCTCGCCAAAAGAACTTGTTGGCTATCCCTGTATTAATCTCGATTTCCCTGCTTTCCTACAGTTGCTATGCGGGGAGCTTGTTCGGCCCTCAAAGCCTGCTGGCGAGCGATCCCCTGAGATATTCCACTCTGATTTTGTCTCTTGTCCCGATTTGGTGGCTCGGCTACCGATTCATCTGGAAATCAACACCATCGTGATCGTCGTTCAGACCGTCGAGGGTCAGACCGTGTCGGGGTCGAAGTGGCGGCGGGCGCGGAGCAGGGCCGGAAGGTTCCGGAGGAAGATGCCGAAGCTGTGGCGGCACGCCCAGGCCCTGCCCACGAAACGCCGTCGCCACGCCGGGTCGTCGTAGAACCGCTTCACGGCCGCGGCGTAGCATCTCTGGAGCTCCTCTTTCGAGGCGAACCCCTGCGGCACGTACGTGAAGTTCAGGCAGTTCATGAGCCGCCAGTCCTCGACGAAGCCCGGATCCTTCCCGATCTCGCCCCAGAGCGGCGCGCCCGGAAACGGCGTGAACTTCGCGAGGTTCATCTCGTCGAGGCCGAGCGAGATCGTGAGGTCCGAGGTCCTCCGGAGCGTCTCGGGAGTCTCGCCCGGCAGCCCGGCCATGAAAAGCCCCTTGACCTTGAGGCCCGTCCGCCGGATCCGGTCCACCGTCTCCCTCACCCTGTCGATCGTCAGACCGGGCTTCAGGCGTTCCAGGAGGTCCGGATCCCCGGTCTCGATGCCGAGGCTCACCATCCAGAGCCCGGCGCGCTTGAGGAGCCGGAGCATCTCCTCGTCCGCGTGCCCCACCCGGAGCGCACAGTTGAACGAAATGCCGAGGGGACGCTCGACGAGCGCCTCGCAGAGCTCCACCACCCGCTCCCGGTTCATGGTGAAAAGGTCGTCGTAGATCGTCACATGCCGGACCCCGAAATCGCGCCGGAGATGCTCCATGTGCCCGTATATGTAGGCCGCGCTGTTCGATCGGAACATCCGTCCATACACGGAGCGGTCGCAGTAGCTGCAGCCGTAGGTGCATCCGCGGCTCGTCACCAGCGTCGCACCCGGCGTCGCCGGCGACTGGAACAGGGGCAGATGATAGCGTTTGGGAAATCCCTCCAGCCTGCGATAGGCCGGAAAGGGAAGCGCATCGAGGTCCTCGATCACGGGGCGGGCCGGAGTCGTCGTCGCGCGGCCGGCCTCCCGATAGGCGAGGCCCCGAATGCCCGACGGAGACATGCCCGAGGCCAGCTCCCGGAGCGTCTCCTCCCCTTCTCCCAGAACCAGAAAATCCACCGAGGCGAATCGCTCGAGGAGGACCGCGCCCATGGCCGACGCATGCACTCCGCCGACCACGGTCAGGGTCTCGGGCCTTGCGGACTTGATGGCTTGAGCGAAATCCACGGCGTCCGGAAAGGACGAGGTGGTGGCCGAGAATCCGACGAGGTCCGGCTCCATCGCCAGGATCTTGCGGACCTGCCGCTCAAGGCCGGTCGGCGCGTACGGGCCCGAGCCGTCGAACACGACGGTCTCGTGATTTTCGCGCTCGAGATAGGCGGCAAGGCTCAAAAGCCCGATCGGCGCGAGCCGGTTCACCACCGTGCTCACATCGACCTCACCCGGAATCCAGTTCGACCCGGCCGGATGGATCAGAACCACCCTCATCCTCCAGACCTCCTCACCGACAGGCTCGGCGCCGCGGCATCCCTGACATTAGCAAAGTTGACAAAATCGGGTAACCCTGATTTGGAAAGCCCCATGTCTTGAATGTGTCGTCGATCATGAGCATCATCTTGCAGAAGAAGAACCATTTCTTCCTGTCCATCACGGCGGCCGCACTTCTGGTCGGCATTGCCGACGGGGTGGTCACGGTCCTCCGAATCCCTTCCTACAATGATCTGATCGCCTTTTTCATCGCGCCGCTGTGCGACGCCTTCCTCACGTTCGTCGCACTCGGGGCTTTGGGGGCCGCCCTTTCCGGGGCGATATCGCTCTGCCGTTGGAGTGAGGCTGCGGCCTCGTTCCTGTCCAGGCCTTGCCAATGGCTGATCCACGCCTGGACGGCCCAAGGAACGCGCGAGGAGAGCGCGGATCGGATCCGGACGGTGTGGGGCGCTCTCTTCGGCTTCGTCATCGCCGTGGGCTCGTTGGGGGCTTTCTCCTATTACGCGGTTTCCACATTCCATGAGCCTCTCCGGATATCGCTGCTCATCGCCGCGTCCGGGTTCCTTCTCGTCCCTGTCGGATATCGGATCGGCCGAGGCCTGCTCGGCGTCGCATCCCGCCAGCTCGGCCGGATCCTGAAGCCCGATATCCTCTGGCTCGGTCGGATCACCGCGGGACTTCTTCTCCTTGCGCCCCTTGCCGGGCTGACCGTGACGCTCTGGTACGCCGACGACATCTTCGGCGCCCTCGACCCGGCCCCGGAGATGCTCCTGATCCTGTTCCTGGTGCTCGTCTCGCTCTTCGCCTATCTCCTGGGTCTCCGGTCCGAGATCCGGCTGCCCCGCCGAATCTTGCAGGCGCTCAAGGTCCAATGGGTCCTCTTGGCCGCAGCCGGTCTTCTGATGATCAGCATCACGCTCATCGCCCTGGTGATCTCCGCGAGGTCTCCCATCAGCGAGCAGGGGGCTCTGGGCCGAATCGTCAACCTAGGGATATCCAAGGCCCTGGACATGGACGGCGACGGCTTCGCCTGGATCATCGGAGGGGACTGCCACCCTTGGGACCCCCGGTCCAATCCCCTCGCGATCGAGATCCCCAAGAACCGCTATGACGAAGATTGCGACGGCTCCGACGCCGCGCCGACGGCAGCGGCCCTGCAAGACCCCCTGAACCAGTTGAGGGCTCCCAGAGAGGTGATCTCGAGAAAAGGGAACATTCTATTCATCATCATCGATTCGGTCCGCAAGGACCACGTCTCCCTGTACGGCTACAAACGAAAAACGACCCCGGCCATCGATTGGTTCTCGACCGGTGCGTTCATCTTCGAGAACGCCTTCTCGGCATCGAACCACACGTCCCTCTCCATGCCCTCGCTCTTCACGGGACTTCATCCTTCCGCGTTCGAAGCGGCGCGCACCGTCAACTGGAGCAGCTTCAGTCTGACCCCCAAGGACCACTCCATCGCCCAGGTCCTCGACCGGTCCGGCTACAGCACCATCATGTACGCCGGACATCGGGAGAACGGCTTCCTTCAAGGGTTCGAGTTCCTCAACGACAGGCCGTCGAAAAAGGGGGTCAACGCCGAACCCCTGTGCATCGGCGCCCTGGAGCATCTCAAGAAGCTGGGGCCCAATCCCGGGAAGCCGGTTTTTTTCGCCATGCACATCATGGATCCCCATCATTCCTACATGGCCCAGAAGAACCCCAATCGGTTCGGCACCAAGACCATCGACCGTTATGACGGCGAGATCGCCTATTCCGACGATTCGCTCAAGCCGATCCTGCAGCTCGTCGGCTCGCCGGCCTATTCCCGTTGGCTGGTCGTGATCCTCTCGGACCACGGAGAGAGCTTCATGGAGCATGGAACCTTTCACCACGGCTTCAGCATGTACACCGAAGAGGTCCAAACCCCGTTGATCATGCGTGTTCCGGGTCTCAAGGGGGGGCGGATCAAGCTCACCATAAGCCATGTCGACATCGCCCCCACCCTGTTCGAGTGGGCCGGGATACCCCTCCCGCGTGCCCTGCCCGGTCGATCGCTTCTCGGGTACTTGAGCCAGCCCGAGAGCAGCTCTCCCCCTCTCCGTATCGCCTTCGCAGAGTCCTACAGGACAGGAACCAAGTACGCAGCCTATGATTCGAGGTATACGCTTATCGTCAGCAGAGACACAAACACGTGGCAGCTTTACGATCGCAAGGCTGATCCGAGGGAAGTGAGAAACATCTTCACCCCCCAGATCGTTCCCTATCTGAAGCGGGCGCTCACCTTGCATATGAGCTGGGCTGAAAAACAGCCTGCAAAGCAGCCCGCAAAGCCACCCATAAGGTGGCAAAGGCATTGATAAAGACGTTTATACCCCATTTTTCGAGCCAGATTGGATCTTGGAATTCGTTTGTATGATACATATTTACATGCCTATTGGGGATTGATAGGATGTGGTAGAAAATTAGCCTGAGGCAGAACCGATGATCCAATGTCCCCATTGCGGTGAAACCCACGATCCGAGCAACCATTTTTGCGCAAGGACCGGCGAGCCCATCGAGCTCGGCCCGCGTCTTCTCGGCGAGCTGATCCTCCAGCACTACCGAGTCGTTTCCATTCTCGGGAAAGGTCCGATGGGCGTTGTTCTCGAGGTGGAGGACGGGCGCACCGGAATCCGGATGGCTGCCAAGATCATCCATCCCATCTACGCCAGAGACGACACGGCCAACGCCACATTCCTGGAGGAGGCCCGCAAGGCCGGAGGCCTGAGCCACCCCAACCTGGCCGTGGTCTACGACGCCTCCCTCGATGCCGGGCATGCGCCCACCGTGGTGCGGGAGCTCATGATCGGGGAATGCCTTGCCAACATCATGAAAAGACTGGGCCCGCTTCCCATCGAGCTCGCGGCGCAATGGGAGAGGCAGAGCCTCAACGGCCTGGCGGTCGCCCACCGGGCGGGCCTGATCAATCTGGATGTCTCCCCGGCCGATATCTTCATCGCCGTGGGTCCGGGCGGGTCTCAGGTGCTCAAGATCGTGGATTTCGGGGAGTTTCATCTGAAGCATGCGAGAGAAGCCCAGGAGAAGATCGATTCGCCGTACATCAGCTATCTCGCGCCCGAGCAGAGGAAATCCGGCGCTTCGCCCGACGCCCGGGCCGACCTCTATGCGGCAGGGGTCATGCTGTACCACATGCTGAGCGGTCAGGCCCCGGCAAAGCTCCCGCGTCCCATCGCGCAGCTCAGACCGGAAGTGGATCGCCCTCTCGCCCTCATCGTGACCAAGGCGATCGAGATGAACCCTGACAAACGCTACCAGACCGCCGAGGAGTTCGAGGAGGCCCTTGCAGGGCTCGGTCTCCCGATCCCCAGGCCTATCGAGCTTCAGGTCGGGCAGGCCGCCGTCGCACCTCCGGTCGAAGTCTACGCAGCCCCTCAGCCGATCCAGGCCCCTGAGCCGATGCCCGAGGACGAGATCCCGACCGAGGCGAAGCAGATATCCCTGCTCGAGCAGGACACATGGGGGCAAGCCGAAGCCTCGTCTGATGCCCTTTCGGACCAACCGCCGGCCGAGGAACCTGCTGCTTCTCCCGAGGAGCCGATGGAACCGGCCGCCGAGGAGGTGCCCCCCCCTCTGTACGCGCCAGCGGAACCCCAGCAACCTGTCAAAGAGGCGCTTCCCAGCGTGATCGTGGACATGCCCGAGGCCGATGCCTACGCCAGCATGCTTCCCAAGCGCAGGATATGGCCGTATGCCCTCGGCGCCGTGGTTCTGGCCGGCGTGCTGCTGATCTTCCTCGCTCTCCAGATGCGTTCCACCGAGACGAAACCGGTCCCTCAGACCAAAGCGGCGGAGGAAAAAATCCGCGTCGAGATCACCGTCTCCCCGGAATCGGCCAAGGTGTGGCTCGACAACGAGCTTCAGGCCCAGCGTCCCATCGTCCTGGAGATCCCCAAGAGCTTCAACGCGCGGACCATCAAGGCCAGCGCCGAGAATTACGAGGCTCTGGAGAAAATCGTGGTGTTCGACAAATCGCAGACCGTTTCCATGGCGCTCACCGAGATCGTGCAGCCCCCTGCCGAGCAGATCGAGAAGGTGGGACCCGAGGAAGCCAAGACCGCTCCTGCCGTGGAAACGAAGCCTGTTGAAAAGGCGAAAAGGGAAGCTCCCAGGAAGCAGCCCTCGGTCTCCTCGAAACCGCCGAAGGAGGAGCAGGCTGCAGCCAAGGAAGGGGGCAAGTCCCAAGGCAAGAAGGGGGGCAAACAGAAACGGGGCGGATTCAGCGCGGACAATCCATACTAGGAGGGAATATGAAGAGGTTTGATTCCATCAGGGTGAGGCCGCTCAGGGTTTGGGCACAAGCCCTATCCCTGCTTTTCCTGATCCAGGCCTTTCCCCTTACAAGCTACGCGGGCGAGGAGATCCTCTTGGCCCAATCGAAAGGCAACCGACAGGTCGCCAAGAAGCATTTCGACAAGGGAACAAGCTTCTTCGAAGAGGGCAACTCCAAGGCGGCTCTCGAGGAGTTCCTGAACGCCTACGAGTCCAGCCCCCATCCGATGGTCCTCGTCAACATCGCGAACTGCTACGCCAGACTCATGGAGCCCGTCAAAGCGGTGGAGTACTTCGAACGCTTCCTCAACGAGGCCACCATGGCCAGCGAGGAGCAGCTCGCAGCGGCGCGGGATGAGCTGGCCAAGCAGAAGAAACTGGTTGGAAGACTTCGCATCAGGAATGCACCGGAAGAGTCGACCATCATCGTCGATGGGGAAAAGAAAGGGACCGCCCCCTTCGAGGACGCCATCCTGGTCAAGGTCGGACCTCATGTCGTTCTGGCCCGCACCAAGGAAGGAGACGAAATCGAAAAGGTGGTGGAGGTCCCGACCGGCGGCGAAGCCACAGTGTCCTTCGGAGAGACCAAGGAGGAGGCGGCCGCGCCCCCTCCGGCCGCGGCGCCGATCGAACCGGCTCCGGCGGAAGCAGCGCCCCCCAAGGAGCCCGAGCCGCCTGCCCAGGGAGAAATCAAGGTCGATGCCTCCGTGCAAGGGTCCAAGGTGATTCTGGACGGCAAGGAGGTAGGCACCGCTCCCTGGACCCAGAAGACGGACATCGGCGAGTACACCTTGCGGATCGAAAACGAGGGCTATCTCCCCTGGGAGGGCAAGGTCGACGTGGTGCGCGGCATGACCCAGACCGTCGACGTCACCCTCGCCCAGTCGGGTCAGGAGCCGGACCGGCTCTGGTTCTGGGTCTCCATCGGCGCGACCGGGGCGTTGCTGGGGACCTCGGTGGGACTGGGCATCGCGTCGGCCTACTACGACTCCTCTGCCGGCAACTACAAGGATTGGCTTAATTCGCATCATTACGACACCAAGGAGCTCGGCACGGTCTGCAACAAGACCAAGGTCCCGAAAGGGTACCCCACGGCCTGCGAGAACGACTTCCTGCGAAAGGATTACGACATCAAGGCCTCCAACTTCATGATCGCGGCCATCGTGGCCGGCGGTTTGACCCTGGTGGGCGGAGGCCTTGCCGCCTACTTCTGGTTCTTCCCTCCGGGAGAGCCCAAGTCCACCGCCAATGTATGGCTCGCCCCGGTGGTGGAGGAGTCCCGTGCCGGCATCTCCGTTTTCGGACGATTCTAGCGCCGCACCTGCGGCCAAGGCCTCATCTTCCCCCGTCGTGGCAGAGAATCCCGAAATCGTCATCGAGGCCCTCTCCCCCTTCGTGACCCCCAAGCGAAAGGAAAAGATCGAGCACGCGCTCTCCTATCGAACCGACCGGGTATCGGTGGTTCTCGACAATCTCCATGACCCGCACAACGCCGCGGCCATCCTCCGCACCTGCGACGCCTACGGCGTATCCACGGTCCATATCCTCGAGAGCCGGAACCCCTTCCATACGACCCGCAAGGTCACCCAGGGGGCCCATCTCTGGCTCTCCCTCCACCGATACACGACCGTGGAGACGTGCATCGGGTCTCTCCGGGATCAGGGGTTTCACCTCGTTGCGCTCGATCACCGCGGAAGCGATGACCTCGAGCACCTGGAACAACTGGCCCGAACACGCTCCCTGGCCCTGTGTTTCGGAAACGAGCACGAGGGGGTCTCTCCGGAGCTTCTCCGCGCCTCCGACTCCATGATCCGAATCCCCATGCATGGGTTCGTCACCTGCCTCAATGTCTCGGTCTCTGCGGCGGTCGTGCTGTCACGTCTCTTATCCCGGGGTCAAGGCACCTTGAGCGAGGAAGAGCGGATGCGGCTTCGCGCCCGCTGGTACATGCGTTGCGTGCGCGGGGCCGAAGGGATCGTTTCGCGATATCTGGAAACCCGCTAGCCGGCCGCACCGGCCGTTCGCGGCTTCTGTATCCCCTCGAGGATGGTTTTCGCCGCCTTGAGCAGCTTCGCGTTCACCCCCTCGGCCGGGAACGGGAACGAGGGGACCAGCCGGATGTCGACCTGAAGCTTGACCGAGGAGGAGCCCTTCTCATCCACCGGGACAAGACGCCAGGAGGCGAAAAAGGCCTTCATGTTTCCCTTGATCAGGCTGGCGCGCACCTGCTGTCCGCCCCCCTCCAGGGGAAGCTCCTCGATCCACAGGTAGGCCCACAGGTTGTCGAAGGGGAAGGGCATCTTGAGCACCAGGTACACGATCGAGGTTGTCGGATTGAGCCTTTTGACGATGCGGCTCGTCTTGATGTCCTCGTACAGCGAGGAGTAGAGGCCGAAGTCCTTCACGGTCGCGAGCACCCGCTGCAGAGGGGCCTCGATGATGCCGGCCGCCTGCGCCCATCGGATGGGATCCTCCCCGAAGGCCGGGCTGGCCGTAGCGATTGATTCCTGGGATGTCTCCAGGGAGGTCTCGGACACGGCCTCTACAGGTCCCGGTCCAGAGCCGGCATCCGTGGGATCCGCGTGGCTCGTGTGCGCAAGAAAGGCGCCCAGGAACAGGGCGGAAAAGATAAGCGATCGTTTCATCATCTGATCTCTTGAAACTAAGCTCCCATCCCCCTCCATCCCGCCATCCCATTTTATGTCCTCGCCACCAGGAAGCAAGAGAATTGCCTGGTTGCCCATGTCTCCGGTGCCCTGTTCCAAAGACGGGACCGGTCTTCCGGTACCTTTTCTTCTCCATTTTCGTCTGTCGACCTGACAAAACGAAACAAAAGTGTCTGACTTTGGCTGGTCGCTATGAAAAAAGGTAACAAAATACCTTCCCCGAGCGTGGTCGACTTGCTCCGGGGATACTCGGAACCTTCATTTCTGCATGGTCCCTATGCTTCGGGATAGATTTTTATATCCCTCGAGGCACTCCGACCGTCTCCAGGCATATCCGGAAGTATCATTTCGGCATGGCCGTCACGTTCTGGGAAGCTTCCGAGTATCAAAACCAGTCGTCGCTATGAAAAAAGGTAATAACCAAGCTTCAAAAGGGTGTATGGCACCTACGGCTGGTGGGCATTCCCCCTCAAAACCCCGTCTTGGGGGTTTCGTCGGCAGGTGGTAGCTTCTTCATATGCTCGTGAGGACGACAACAGCCGTGAATCGCCTGGTCAACTCTCTGACATGCCGAGGCGCTCTTGCGATCCTGGTGTTCAGCAACGGCTTTTACGATCTCGAGAAGAGCAAGTGCGTCATCACGGAAGCCGGATCCGGGGGACGAGAGGCCTTCTTCGCAGACCCGTTCAGTGATCTCGATGCGCCGGTCACAACGAACCTGTCGAAAGAAGAGATGTCCTATAAAACGCTTCCCGAGAACGACGGTGCGATGGAGGCGCTGCTCGTCGAGAAGGACGGGACCTGGGATCTCGTCTGGTTCGACGTGAGCGATCCGTCGCCCGCGTTCGACATGCTGCGACGGGAGATCGAGGGGTATCCGGGGGACGTCCATGTCGTCGTCGGCACCAACCACGAGATGGAAGGCCATGTCGAGTTTATCAACGAGATGGTGACGGCAGGGAAAGACGGGAAGAAGCTGGGGCATGTCACCCATGTTGCGCTTGAGATGTTCGGGGCAGACGGGAGACGCCCCAAGAACCCCCACGAGGCCCTTGAACGCTGGGCGTCCGAGAAGGATCAGGCCGGGAATTGCGCCTATGATCTGTACCAGCACGACATGCAGTGGGTCCTGGATCTCTACCAGAAGAGCGCCGACTCCCGCGCTCTGGAGTTCGTTGAAGCGTATGTGAAGGCTTGCGCGAGCTTCAGGAACAAGGAGGCGGTTGCCGGCAATGTCGACGCTGTCCGGGCGGCGCCGGAAAGCGAGTACATCGCACTGGCCGGGGACATGTCGATATGGAGCATAGGGAAGCTGGAGGGGCTCAGCCCCAGTGCGCAATACGAACGAAGAGAGGAGTTCATCGCTTCGTATGTCATTGGGCGGCTCCGAACGGAAGAAAGGGAGCTCGTCGTCTACCACATCGGGCTCGAGCACTCCGAGAAGCGTGAGCTTCCGAAATACCTGAGGAGGGCGGACCCGGCCGGGAAGGTCGTCTCGATTGCCATGAACGGCGGGGCATCGGACGAGACCTTGTCGTTCGATAGGGCGTTGAACCGGCTGAGCAGGACCGACAGGAAATGGGCGGAGCGGCCGTTCATCCTGAGGCTCTGCGGATATCGCGAGGCCGATTATGTGATCCATCTCCCTTGCGGCGATCGAACCATCTCTTACGAAGGAGGAAGGGAGCATTCCGCTATCATGATCCTCAGGAAATAGGAGCGGTTGCTACCGGATTGGGAAGAGAGTATTCTTTATTAATCTAGGGAGAACAGCATGGCTCATCCAGGCGGAAAATGTCATGATTTAGGGAAGCTCTGCCTGCGAACGCGATTGCCTTTGGATCTCTTGAAACCATCCAATGTGTCCGGCACCCGAGAGCTAGGAGGGAGCACATCATGAACAATACCCGTCAGAAGACTCTCTTATGGCTCGCAATTGCAGTCATTGCGTTTATGGTTCCCTCCGCAAATTCCCAGGAGTCGAATCGTGATACGTTTACCGCCAATGAGGCCCTTTCCATGGCTGATATCATTCGAACGGTGGCGCAAAAGAGGACGTTTTCGTGGCAGGAAGCTTTTGGGATGATCTGCTTTGCAACTACCGGTGAGTGCAACCGCCTGGAGAAGGAAGACGAGACTAAAAAGAAAGAATGCGCTGCGAATGCCGAAGCAGCCGAGGATGCGTTTCAGCAAGCCAAGGCTGCGCTCTCGGTATTGGACAAACGGGCTATTGAACCAGTGCTGGCCTACATAGAAAACGAGCATGGCATCCGAAAATGTTTTGAAGAGCATCTCCCGAATTTCCCATTGATAAATGACTTCGGTCTCAAGCAAATCGAGCAGCACCCGGCACGATGCGTTGCCGAGACCAAACCGGATTTGAATCCGTTGCTCGATTTCCTTGAAACGCAATACCGGAAAGCACCGTTTGCGCGAAGGCTTCGAGCAACCCTGAAAGCCATCGAGTGCGAGTGTGTAAAGCCAATTATGATAATGAGCCAAAGCATCGATTGTCTTCCATCATTCAAAGTCTACGCTCGCCTTCGTAAGTTGTTTGAGCCCTCATTTAACGCGGTCAAGTATTTTTCTTGGCGGTGCAGATCGCGAGGCATTATCAATATTCCCTTTGGCATTGATGAGACTAGTTCAGCCTGTAAACTCTGAACGGCGTTGGATAGGTGCCAATAACCTTGGAATGAGAGAATAGAACACATGAAACTAGCAGACATTGGTAAAAAGTTAATCGCAGGTATTTTTCTTGTGCCAATTGGGGTGGTGTTTGTTGGCGGCTTTTCCGCCCTCATTTTTGGATCGATCGGCTGCCTCCTTGGTATGATTGGTCTTTTTACTGGTCTAGATCCCTATAACCCTGGAGCAATCACCGCGGAGGATTTTTGCAGCACAAGCTACTGGAACATGCACACGGGAGGAATGCCTCCGATGATAGCCATGCAAGCCGTGGCAGTTCTCCTACGATGGGCCATGGTAGGTATTGCTGCGGTCTGTACAATCCCAATAGCAGTAGTTATTGGATATATTCATTTTCGATTGATGAAGATCGTTGAGACGAAGCAGGTCATGTTCCGAATTATTGGCTTCATTATCAGTTCCGCACTATCGATATACTTTGCTCGCTTTCTATTGGCATTTGTCCTTGATGTAGATCGTTTTTCTATCTACCTATCAATCATAAGTTACGGTCTTGTCACTTTGATTTTCTCGGGTATCTTCTACCTGATGTCTTCAGACGAAGACCTATATCGTAAAACATCTAAGAATCGGGGGGCAGTTGGAAGCTAAATTATTCTTGTTTTTGCACTTGGGCTTGAGAAAGAGCATCCGATCCACGGCCCGGAGGAGGTGAAAATGTTCCGTAACATTCTCCATGGTGCACTCCTTGCAACAATAATGGGGATAATTACAGCGGCCTGCGACCACAAGGCCGCGCCTGCGCCAGCACCTGCACCAGTACCTGCGTCTACGCCTGCGCCTCCGCCGCCAAATTTGGCCAGCGCCAAGGTCAATGTGGTCGGCCTGTGGTCGGATTCTGAAAACAACATTCTCTTCGTTTCGGTTCGCAACATGGGACTGTTCGCGAGCATGGATGGCGGCCGGACGTGGCAAGAACGCTCCGCAGGCATCCGCGACCCCAAGAAGGCGGTGTTCTCGTTCGCGGCTGACCCCAAGCGCGGCATCCTCTACGGAGCAGGCAACGACGGGGTTTACGTTAGCACGAACAAGGGCCAGGACTGGACGCGCTGGTCCGAGGGGCTCCCGTTCGAGGGCTCTTTGCTGCGCGCCTTGGTTCGCCGTCTAGCCGTGGATCCGGCTTCTGGCAACGTGTACGGGCTCGTATCGCAAGACGGGTTCGGTGTCTGGAAGCGTGGACTCGGGGACGACAAGTGGGCCGCGGTCGGGGAGCACCTGACCGGCGCAGCTCTTGCGACCGATCTCGCTTGGTCCGCGACCGAGGGTTGTCTCTATGTCTCGAGCGGATTCGCGCCCGTCATTCCCCTCGACAGCTTCAAGCCCGAGGTCGGCGTGATGCGCGTCGTGCCGCGCAAAGACAAGCATGAGTGGAAGATCATGGCGCCGCCGCCCGGCATCAAGGACACGCACGCCCAGTGCGTGGCGGTCGAGACGTCGGGCAAGCTCTACTCATGCTTTACGGACGGGTTGTGGGAGAGCACGGGCGGCTCATGGACGCGGACAATTTCCGTCGAACAGCCGTACCTCGCGGTGCTCGACTCCGCCACGGCCGGACGCATGGCGGTTGTAGCGAACGACGGCGTTCACGTGAGGGAGAACGGAGGAGCGGCGTGGAAAATGGCCGCGCGCAACTGGCCCGAAGGCGCAGAGTTGAATTCGGTGGTCTTCTACAAAGGCCGATTGTTCCTTGGCACCAATGCCGGGCTGTTCTCGAGCCCGGACCTGGGTGCAACATGGGTACGTGAAGATCTTGCCGCCAAGGATGGAAAAACCAGCTTTTGAATGACTCATTACTTGGAGGATCATGGGGAACAAGAGAAAACGGCCGGTTATCAAGACAAAGGAGATACTCGGCATCGAAGTGGTGACCGAGTACAACGGTCAGACGCTCATCACCGAGGAAAGCGGTCCGTCGTTGCTGGACTGTTTTTTGTCGGATCTGCCGGAACAACGGGCCAAGCTTGGCTCGGACCATCCCGAGGTCGCGGCAACTCTGTATGAGTGTAGCGACCATTTAATTTGCCCCTGTTCGGGTCTGGAAATTGGTTGACACATCCCCTGTCCATAGAAGCAATCCGTACCTGGATAGTACCTCCATCAC
>Ga0315282_10010514_pt1 | contig 14489 bp, 7 predicted proteins | sample YL17G07_20_MG_FD_203693 | JGI IMG/M metagenome (GOLD analysis project Ga0315282, IMG submission 203693) | Sediment microbial communities from Yellowstone Lake, YNP, Wyoming, USA - YL17G07_20 | ecosystem: Environmental > Aquatic > Freshwater > Lake > Sediment | place: USA: Wyoming | collected...
CAATCCGCATTCCGCAATTCCAAGGGTGGTAACATAGCGGCAGAATGCGGCGCGAATGGCGGCATGGGCGGGAGGCGATCGACTATTTTTTCGAGCTGTCGCTGTTTCTGTTCGTCACCACGGGCTTCTTTTCCGCGGCCATCACGGGCAAGCTGGACACCGCCACCGTGCTGCTGGTGGGGGCGGCGCTGGCGCTGCGGTCGCTGGCCTTCCTGGGCCTTTCGCGCTTTTCCCTGAGCGCAACGGCAGTCACCCGTCTGACTGCCGTTTACTTTTTCTTTTACGCGGCCGACGTTTTCCTCGTATCTCGCTCCTTCGTGGACGCCACCGGGCACCTGATCTTCTTCGTGCTGGTAATGAAGCTGTTTTCGGCCCGGGTCAACCGCGACTACCTGTACCTGGCGCTGCTGGCGTTCATGGAGATGCTGCTGGCGGCGATCCTGACCATCGACACCACCTTCCTGATTCTCTTCCTGGTGTTCCTGCTGTTCGGGATCGCCACGTTTACGAGCTACGAAATCCGGCGGTCGTACGTGCGGGCCGTCTGCCCGGCGGAAGTGCAGGGCGGGCCGATGCTGCGCGGCCTGGGAGTGACGGCAGTGCTGGTGAGCGTGGGCGTGCTGCTGCTGGCCAGCCTGATTTTTTTCGTGATTCCCCGCTTCACCACCGGCTACCTCAGCCGCTTCGCTCCCAAAGCGCAGCAGGTTGCCGGGTTCGGCGACAACGTGGAACTGGGCGAAATCGGGGAAATCAAGAAGAGCAACACGGTGATGATGCGGGTGCGCTACGCCACGGACCCGCCGCGCGTCGAGGAACTGCGCTTCCGGGGCGTGGCGCTGACGCTATTCGACGGCCATCGCTGGCACAACACCAACGCCGCCACCACCGTGCTGTCCGCCGTTTTGTTGGTGACCGGCGACCCGGCCCAGTCCGGCATGGCGCGGTTCGTCCTGGGGCGGCGGCAGCGCCCGGCCGCCGGCACCGCCTGGCTGCAATACACGGTGATGCTGGAGCCCATCTCCACCGAGCACCTGTTCCTGATCCCCAAGGGGGAGCAGGTGGTGGGCCGCATCCGCCTGCTGGAGATGGACTCCAATGATTCGCTGCTGCTGCGGGACCGGAGCGCGTCGGCGCTGCGCTACGAAGCCACATCGAACATCTACCGCCCGCCCGCCAACCTGCTGCGCGCCGCGCCGGCCGACTTTCCGGAGCACATCGGGGAGAACCCCCTGGACGTGTACCTGCAGCTTCCCCAGCTCGATCCGCGCATCCCCGAGCTGGCCAGGCAGCTCACGGCCACAGCGGATAGCGAATATGACCGCGCCCGCCTGATCGAAGAATACCTGCGCACCCAGTTCGGCTACACCCTGGATTTGCCCTTTACCGGCCGGGACCCGCTGGCCGGTTTCCTGTTCGACCAGCGGCGCGGCCATTGCGAGTATTTCGCTTCGGCCATGGCCGTCATGCTGCGCACGCTGGGCGTCCCCACCCGCCTGGTGAACGGGTTCCTGCCCGGCGAGTTCAACGACATATCCAGGGTCTACATGGTTCGGGCGTGCGACGCGCACAGTTGGGTGGAAGTCTATTTCCCCGCGTACGGGTGGGTGACGTTCGACCCGACGCCGGCCGCGGGCACGCAGGTGGTGGCCAGCCTGTACCGCATCAGCCTCTGGCTGGATGCCCTGCAAACGTTCTGGCTGGACTGGGTGGTGAGCTACGATTTCAGCCGGCAGTTCCTGCTGGCGCGCAACCTGGATCGCGGCTCGCGGCGGGCCACCGCCGCGACCCAGAACTACATCCGCCTGCGGTACCGGCGGCTTTCCGACTGGCTGCGCGGCCTGCGCGGCCGGGTGAAGTCGGATCCGCGGGTCCTGCCGGCGCTCATCGTGCTCTGCGGCCTCTCCCTGGGCGTGTTCCTGGGCGCCGGGCAGATCCGGGAGGCTTGGCGGCGCAGCGCCTCGCGGGCCCGGACCCGCGCCGGACAAGCCACGGCGCGCGATGCCACGCTGGCCTACCAGGACATGCTGGGCTTGCTGGCGCGCCGCGGTTATGAGAAACCGCCGGGCATGTCGGCGCGGGAGTTTCTCTCCGTGGTCCGCGATCCCGCGCTGGCCCCCTTGTTCGCCCGGTTCACCGAGGTGTACGAGCAGGCGCGGTTTGGCGGCCTGGTGAGCCTGGTGCCGCGGCTCCACGCGCTGCTGGCCGATGCCTGCCTGGCCCGCCGCAGGAGTGCGGAGTTCAGAGTGCGGAGTGCGGAGTAGCCAGCGCGCTCGATGGAGGGGTTGCGCGGCCGCAATTCTCCTCCGCATTCCGCATTCCGCATTCCGCACTCCGCGGTGTTGGTGTGGGTGGCGTCATGCACCACCAGCGTCGACCCGGCCAGCACCGTCCATGTGCTGGTCTTGATCGTGTCTCCGTCTAGCCCGTTCTTCTCACACGGATCTGATGGAACCGCCTTTTGGCCCGCCGGAAACTCGTTTTGGGGGCGGGCTCGACTGTGACGCGATAAGGATCGGCCAGTAGCGACTCCGGAAGCCGGTTGGAGCCCGTTTGTGCGAGCACGAAGCGATTCTTGCCCAAAATCAGGCAAGCTTCGCCGACGGCCCTCTCTGTCTCAGTAACGCTTAAGAACTTCTTTAACACTGCTGGCTGCCCGTTATCTTTGATCAGGCTGGCTCACGCCAGACATGTCCCAGGACCACTTGTTGTCCCAGCCGGATTTGCGCTGGCGTTCGATTTTTTCTTTGTTTAGACGGATGTCGATGCCCTTGACCCAGACGTAGCGGCCCTTGGCCGCGGGGTCTGTCTCCAACTCACCGTTCAACTCCAGAACGATCACGTTCACGTACGGCCCAGGCGCTTGAGAGGGCACACTCACCTTGGTCAGCCCCTTTTCATGGTCTTGCGCCACTTTCAGCTCCGCGCGTTTGGGGTCCGACAGCAGGTATGCCCGCTTCACGGGAGTCTTCAGACCCGGGAACGCGATGCCGGTGGGGTTCCACTTCAGCACATGCAGGTACAGCCGTCCGGGCTTCTGGGAGATCGAGCCCCAGTCGAAGTCGAAATCGAACGGGCCGGCGCTGGTTCCGTAGATGGCTTCGCCGTTGACCTTCATCCACTGGCCGATGCCGCTGAGGCGCTCGACCTCTTCCGGTGTGTAGGTTCCTTCGGGCGTGGGGCCGACATTCAACAACATGTTGGCGCCGCGGCAGACAGTCAGGGACAAGCGCTCGATCAGATCCTGAACGCTTTTCCAGTTGTCCTCGTCGCGGTCGTAGCCCCAGTTGTCGCGCATGGTCATGGGTGTTTCGGCGTCGCCGGTGACGCGCGCGGGCGGGATGCGGCGGTCGCCTTCGCTGCGGTAGTCGGCGATGTTGGCGTGGCCGCCAAGGCGACCACTGACGATGGTCTCCGGCGAGAGGCGCTTCACCAGTTCGCCATACTCGGAGTTGACGTCCTGGTATTGGTCGCCGGTGTCGAACCAGAGCAGCGACATGCGGCCGTACTGGGTAAGCAGTTCGGTCAACTGGCCCTTTACCAGCCTGACATACTCCGGCGGGGGCGGCGGGAGGTTACGCCAGGCGCGCTTGCGGTTCTCCCAATCGACGCTGTGCGAGTAGTAGATGCCGAACCGGATGCCCTGCCTGCGGCACTCGGCCGCCAACTCACCCACCACGTCGCGTTTGAAAGGAGTCGCGTCAACGATGTTGTAGCGTGTCATTTTCGTGCCGTACATGCTGAAGCCGTCATGGTGCTTGGACGTAATGACCATGTATTTCATGCCGGCATCACGGGCGATGCGGACCCACTCAGCGGCGTTGAATTTCACGGGGTTGAACCGGCCGGCCATGGACTTGTATTCCTCGCGGGGGATGGGGGATCGAAAGAAGATATGCTCAGCGCTGGCGCCGCCCATTTCCTTGCCGTAGTCAAGGCCATTCCATTCGCCGCCCAATACGGCATAGAGGCCCCAGTGGATGAACATGCCGAAGCGCGCTTCGCGCCACCATGCCATGCGCTCGTCCTGGGATACCGGAGGCTTCTCAACGACCTGCGGAAACGCGGAGATGCGCAGGCGCGCGCAGCCCATGGGGATCAGGGTAAGCTCTTCCACCGGTTCATCCGACCGCAACGGTCCCGGCTGCACTTCGCCGATCATGCCGCTGGGCTCCTGCTGCCAGGCGGGGATGCGCTTGCCTTTCGCGCGCAGGGTAACGGTGGAGCCATCCAGGGTGAACGGCTGCGGCGGCAGCGGCTTCTTACCGCGCAACACCTTGAAGGACACGGCGGGGTTCTTCACATCCACGATCAGCCCGTAGTTCCAGGGCGTAGAGGGATACACCTCATGTGCCGGCCAATCATCGGTGCCGCCATAGCGTTGCCAGCGCTCGCCAATCTTCAGCGAATAGGTGAGCGGACCGCGGCTTACCGAGACCGTGTTGCCGTTTTCCCTCCAGACCTGCACCGTCACGCGCATGGGCAGTTCCAGACGGAGCTTGTCGCCATCGCTCCAGGTGCGTTCGACGATAAGCCAGCCCTTGGCTGCCGACGGCACCGCGAGCGGCTTGCCGTTCACGCTCAGGGCGGGGCGCTCGCACCAGCCGGGAATGCGCAGCGCGAGGGGGAACGCCACCGGCTTGGAAGCGGCGAACGTCAGGTTGAAGGTTTCATCGAAGGGGTAAGAGGTGGCTTCGACGATGCGGACCTGGGCGCCGCCGCCCACCTTGGCCTTCACCTCGGTGGGGGCATAGAAGACCGCCGCCAAACCGTTGCCGCGCGTGGCCATCCACGCGTGTTCGGTGAAATAGGGCCAGCCGAAGGAAGCGTTGTGCTGGCAGCAGCGGTATTGCCATGGGTTGTAGGAAAACATGTCGCCGCGGTTCTGCACCGCCGGGGCCTTGTTGGCGCGGTCGAGCTGGACCTGGTTGGGCGCGGTGAGATAGTGCAGGCCCTTGAGGTCCGGGGTCATGGAGGGCGGGAAGGAATTGAAGGCCACGTCCTCGGCGCGGTCCGCCCAAGCGACGTCACCGGTGATGCCGGCCAGGATTTCGTCGCTGAACATCATCTCGATAAAGCCGCACAATTCCGTGCCCTGGCGCGGGCCGTTGTAGCCGGGACGCGCGTTTTCGTCGGCGCCGTACATGCCGCCGGGCACCTGCCCGTAGAGCCCGCGCATGGTGCGGTAGTTGCGCTCTGTGGCTTCCAGGTAGCGCTTGTCACGCGTCTGCTGGTAGAACTGCGCCGGCTCGCGGAAACCCTCGGCGAAGTTCACGTTGTGCCAGCTTGCCACGCCTCCGAACCAGTCCGCGGTGCGCTCGTGGTTGATGCGCGCCAGGTCCAGCAGCCACCGCTCACCGGTGCGGTTATACAGCCAGTAGATGGAATCCAGATTGTCGCCGCCGCGCACCTTCTGCACGCTTGCTGGGAGGAAATCTTCGAACGGCACCGTGGTCTGCCAGCGGAAGTAGCGGGTCATGAAGGGCACAATGCGCGGGTCGCCGGTGGCCTCATGCAGCGAGCGCAGAGCGAACAGCATGACCATGTTGGGCCAGAGATCCACCATGCGCGCGCGCACGCCCCTGGTGCGCGTGCTTTCGAGGTTGCTGCGGCTGCCGAAGTAACCGCTGGGCTGCTGTGTGGCGAGGACGGCGTTCACCCACCGGTTGGTCTCGCGTATGATTTCGGGGTCTTCGAGCAGGTAGCCCAGGTCGATGTAGCCGCGCAGCCAGTAGGGCACTTCTTCCCAGCCGAACTTGCCTTGGCCGGACGTCCATTCGTTGCCTTCGTACTTGCAGAACTGGCTGATTTCGGTGAGGCGGCCGGAGAAGCCGCGCGACATCAGCTCCAGTTGGTGGCGCAGCCAGCCTTGCGGCCGAACGCTGGTCAGCGGGAGTTTTATCAGGGGATTGGGGAGCAGCGGCTCGCGATTGGCGGCGTAGTGGGTGTTGTCGCCGCCGGGAGGTGTGGGGGAAACGCGCACGGTTTGTGCCGCGAGGGCGGAGGAAGCCCAGATCGCCGCGAATAGAAAGATTCTCATGTTTGTCTTCAATGGCGCGCGAGCGAAGCTGCGGCGCAGCAGGATATCGATGTTGCCGGCGTCGCTGCCGGAATTCACCGGGCCTTCGCAGAAGGCCAGTAACGTGCCCTTGCCATCGCCGCCCGATTAGTGTCGTGATGTAACTCCGGCATTCGGCCAATCAGAATTCGAAACGAAGTCCTGCTTGAAAGGCCCTGGGCGTTGAACTGCCGGTCGAGCGGCCAAAGTTCGTGTTGTTAAGGTCGGTCACCGGGTTGTTCAGGTTCACGCGATTGAAAGCGTTGAATGTATCGAAGCGGACCTGCGCGGAAAAGCGCTCGGTGAGCGCGAAGCGCTTCGCCACAGAAAGGTTCACTTCAGCGAAGCCCGGCCCCCTGTAGGTGTTGCGACCAAGATTACCACCGGTACCGGGGGTGGGAACGGGGAAGTCGGACACCTTGAAGATACTCGTTAGATAGTCGGACCGCTGGAATCCGCTCGATTTCACCGAAGCAGCAGGCGCATTGGGACGATCCCCGGTCGCACCGTCCGCATTGAAATCGCCCCTCGGCCATGCCGCATTGTTGGTGATGTTGATTGGCTGGCCCTTCTCGAGGATGGCAAAGCCAGACAATTGCCAGCCACCCAGTGCCCGCCCGACCAGGGCTTTTCGACCGACTCGCCGGAAGAACGGCAACTCGTAGACACCAACGAGTGTGAATTTTCGCGGCACATCGTACGAGGAAATCCCGCGCTCCGCGCGGCGGTTCCAGGCGTCCTGCCGCTGCTGGCCTTGCCAGCGGCTGACGTCGTCGATCGCCTTGCCAAACGTGAATCCGGCCTGGAGCGAGAGATCCTTCATCGTTCGTCTCACCGAAACCGTGCCACCGTGATACACGGAGTTTCCGTTCGACTGCGAAATAATGATGGAGGAGAAGCTTGGATTCAGCCCCGTGAATTTTCCGTGCTGCAAAACATCGCCCGCGTAGCGGTTCATGTCTATCTGTGCGTACAGGTGGTGACCTTTGGATCCCAGGTAGTTTGCTTCTACTACGGTGCCGGCGAGGATACTTCGTTGAATACCAAACGACCAATTCTGAACGCGTGAGTTGGCGACGTGCGGATCGATTGCGGTCAGTGAGACCCGTGAGTTCTTGATGCCGTTGCGCGAATCCAGACCGAGCTGAAGAGCCGGATCGACGGGGTAGCCCAAGTAGGACTTGGAGAGATCGCCAAGGGTGTAAATGAAATTCGGAGTGCCCAGCAACAAGCCAAGAGTTGCCTGTGCACGGACCGGGGGCATCCATCGGTATTGGCTGCCCATCAACGACGGCACCCGGTCGTAGGCCAGGCCAAAACCGCCGCGGACCGCCATTTGCCCCTTGCCTCCCACGTCCCAGGCGAAACCGAAGCGAGGCGCGAAGTTCATGTTGTTCCTGCGGTATAGCGAGGAAACGATGTCGGCCTTCCCGGACGCGATTTGTTGCGGGTAGTTGTCGCCCGCACCGGGAACGAAATTGCGCGGCCACTGGCTCGGTTGAACCGTCAGGACGCCGAAGTTTTCATAGCGCAGCCCCGCCGTGATGGTCAGATTCCGCCGCACCTTCCAGTCGTCGTTGATGAAGAACGCAAACTCGGTGACCCAGAGCGTGGCATAGACCGTAACCGGCACGCCCGTTCGCGGATCGACGGAGCGGGTCACCTGCGCCGCCTCGTCGTCGGCAAAATCGAGCATGCTGTTGACCGCGTAAAGGGGCACGTAGTTGTTCGTGTTAATCGCCACGTCATAGCCTCGACGCAGTTCTCCACCGACCTTCAGGGAATGCGAGGAGCGCACCAGGGATAATGTGTCCTTGACGTTATAGTTCCCTTGCCACCAACCGGCCGGATACTGGTTGCTGTTGAACGATTGGAACCCGGTAATGCCGGTGACTGAAACTGGCGGGATGTCCAGCCGCGCCGGGGGCCGCGGCGCCCCCGTCAAGTGCATGAACCCGGCTCGAAATTCGTTAAGCATTCGGCCGCTGAAAATGTGAGTTTCGTTGAGGCCCAAGAAGTAAGTCGCATCGTCACTGACACGGGCACGAGCCGTGCGGATCCCCGGGGGGGCCGTCGAGGAACGCGTCCGGTAAAAGTTGCCGTACAACCGATCCTTGCCGGGCCGCAGTTCGTGATCGATGCGCACGCTTCCCTGGTCGGCGTTGCGAAACGTATTGGGCACGAACGCTGCGCTGCCGACGTCGAGAATCCCGTCCGCGCTTCCGTTCACGTTGACTCCGGGCGCCGGGCTGCCGAGATCTCGAAAATTGTAGGTGGGATAAACGACGGGCGGGAATTGCTGGAGCAGCGTCGCTGCGATCGACTTGGGGCGCGTCGCCACGACGAAGTCCCGGAACTGCTGCGTCTCCACGGTGGCCACCTGGCCGCGCGCTCCGGATTGCCGCAATCCCTCGTACGACACAAAGAAGAAGGTGCGATCGCGCCGGATCGGGCCGCCGAAGCGGGAACTGAATTGGTTCTTGCGGAAAACCGGCAGCGAGGTTTCAAACACGTTGCGCGCCGCCAGCATGTTGTTCTGAAAATAGGACGACGCTCCGCCGTGGAATACGTTTGTTCCGGCCTTCGTAATCACCTGGATGCGCGCTCCGCTCGATCGTCCCTCCTCTGCGGAGTAGCTATTCGTCACCATGCGAACCTGGTCCACCGACTCGGAGTTGGCAGTCATGTTGGTCACACCCGGCCGGACCATCGAATTGCTGCTGAGGCCATTGATAGTGAAATTGTTGGTTTCCGACCGGCCGCCGGCCGCGTAAAGGGTCGGTTCGCTCTCTCCGGCGAACGAGTCGTTGCCCGCATCGACGGCACCGTAGGTGGAGGAAATTCCGCGGCCGATGACGCCCGGTTGCAGGGCGAGCAAGTTGAAAATGTTACGCCCGTTCAGTGGCAATTCCCGCACAAGGTTGCCGTCCAGGCGGCCGGAAACATCTCCTTTCTCGGTTTCCACCGTCGCAATCTGTTCGGTCACCTGAACCTGCTGTGCTACCGCCTCCAATTGGAGAATGAAATCGGCTTTCACGGTGTCGCCGTAGCCAAGTGACAACGAGCCGCGTTTCGCCGTCTGGAAACCGCTTTTTTCCACCGAAATGTCGTAGTTGCCCGAGGCAAGGCTCAAGATGTGATACACGCCTTCAGCGGACGTGGTGGTTTCGCGGCTTATTCCGGTGGCGAGTTCGCGCACGCGGACGATCACGCCGGGAACGGCCGCATTCGAACGGTCGGTAATCGTCCCCTGAATCGCGCTGTCATACTGCGCGATCACCGGTGTCACAAAAGCCAAGCATATTACAAGGAGACACTCGACTCGCTGTCCAGGCATACAAACCTCCTCACTAGCGCCGGCATCTTTGCCGGCCACCGCTCGCGGCCCGAAGGCCCCGAAGCCGCCCACCGGCGGCCCCGCTGCCGGCAGGATGCCGGTGCCACGCGTCACCGTTCCATGACCCGCCATTCCAGGACGCCGGCGGAATGCCGCGGTTGCAGCTCTGCCTCGAGGCGGATCCTGCGAGTCACGACCGGCGTGAATTCTACCTCATTGAACCTGTTCTTATCCAGCCGGTATCCGGTGCCATTCGATACTTCCCGCCATCTGCTTCCGTCCCACCACACCAGTCGCCAGGCGGCCGGAATCCGCAACCCACCGCCGGCCTTTTTCCAAAACGGAAGAAGGCGGTCGTCGGGCGGCGGTTCTGCCGCATCCGCCGAATGGGACGGTGGCAGGGCGATGCTTCCACTGTCGTCCGCCCAGTAAACTCCGCTGCGGCCGATCTTGCGCGGCTCCCGGAAATAGTATTCGACCCATTCCCGCGTGCCGGTTCGGTCCCACCACGAGAACCGAGGGACAGTTGCGTCGGCCGAATTCTGCGGAACAATTCCGTCGAACAGGGCACGGGGCGTGTCGCTCGGCCAGCAGTACGAGGCAACCGCAATAACCGTGTCGGCGCTCCATGGTTTTGCTTCCGGGCCGTGGCCGGCGACTGGAAATGCGGAAACGCGCAGGCGCGCCGCGCCCATCGGAATTAGAGGTATCTCTTCAATAGGCTCATGCGACAAGGTGGGGCTTAGGGGCACTTCTCCAACCAAACCGTTGTCTTCGGCGATCCAGCTAGGAATTCTCCTGGCCCGCGCGAAGAGCCGGATGGGCGCCTGGTCCAGCTGGAACGGCTGCAATGGCGTGCTGTCGCTTTTCACCACACGCAACCCCTCGGGCCTGCCCTCGGAATCGAGAATCAATCCGTAGTTCCAGGGCGTAGAGGGATACACCTCATGTGCCGGCCAATCATCGGTGCCGCCATAGCGTTGCCAGCGCTCGCCAATCTTCAGCGAGAACGTCAGCGCGCCCCTGCTGATGGATACCGACTTCCGGTTCGACTCCCAAACCGTAAGGCGCACGTCCGCGGGGAACTCGATTGTCACGCGATCGCCGTTGCGCCACGCGCGCTCGATCAGAATCCAGCCTCGTGGCGTTGTCGGCAAACGGACCGGCTTGCCGTTGATGGCAACCGCGGGAGACTTGCACCAGCCGGGAATTCGCAGAAGCAGCGGGAATTCGGTGCTGGCGGACAGCGAGATGGCCAGATCCACCCTGTCGCCGAACGGGTAGGCGGTGGTTTCGGTTATGGTAACCGTCGAGCCGCGCCCAACTTTCGCGGTGAGCCGGCTTGGTGCATAAAGCACCGCCGCAAGTCCCCCGGTTTCGCTGGCCATCCAAAGGTTCTCCGAGAAGAAGGGCCACCCTATGCCCGAGTTGTGCTGGCAGCAGCGGTATTCATGCGGGTTATAGGGAAACTGCTCGCCGCCATTCGAGATGAACGGCGCTTTGCTCGTGCGATCGAGCTGAATCTGGTTGGGGGAAGTCAGGTAGTGAAGCGCCTTCAAATCGGGGGTGAAGGCGGCAGGCAGCGAGTTAAACGCCGCGTCTTCGCAGCGGTCAGCCCAGACCGGATTTCCCGTGATGCGCGCGAGCATTTGCGCGCTGCGCATCATCTCGACGATCGAGCAGGTCTCGGTGCCTTGCCGGGCATCGGTGAAACCGGGACGGGCTACTTCATCCGCGCCGTACATGCCGCCAGGCACCTGGCCGTAGGTCGAATAGATCGCGCGATAGTCGTCCTCCGTTGCCTGGAGATAGCGAACGTCGCTGAAAGAACTGGGCCGGCTCGCGGAAGCCTTGAGCAAGTCCGACACCGTGCCAGCGCGGAATTCCACCAACCCAATCCTGACTCCGCTCATGGGTGACGCGAGCCAAATCCAGGAGCCACGGCTCCCCGGTTCGGTTGTAAAGCCAAAAGATGCTGTCCAGATTGTCGCCGGCGCGCCACTGCGACCACCGCCCCGGCAGGAACTCGGGCAAGGGAAGCTTCGCCTGCCAGCGGAAGTATTCCGTCATGAAGCGGAGAATGCGCTCATCGCCGGTGGCCTCGTAATAGGTCCGAAGCGGGAACAGCGCAACCATGTTCGGCCAGAGATCCGGCGAGGGGTGAGGCAGGTAACGTGCTTCGGCGTAATCCGCGGAAAGATTGGCGCGAGGCCCGAAGTAGCCGTCGGCGCGCTGGCTAGCAAGCATGGCGTTAATCCAGCGCCGCGCTTCGTCAATCATGCGCTCGTTCTGGAGCGCGAACGCGAGAGCCGTGTAACCGCGCAGCCAGTAAGGAAGTTCTTCCCACCACGCTTGCCCCTCGCCTTTCACACTCGCCCAGGCGTTGCCGTCGAAGCGGCAATAGGGGCTGATCTCGGGCAACCGGCCCGTCAGGCCCTGCGCCATTAATTCGAGTTGATGGCGCAGCCAGCCTTCCGGTCGAACCGACCCGGCAGGGAGTTTGTTCAAGCGCCCGGAAAGAGGGGGGCGATTGGACCGATAAAGCGCGCGGGACCGAGCGACGGGCGGCAGAAGCACCACCGTAGCGCGCCTCGCTTTATCGGGCGGCACGTGGGAACCTGTCGCCGGGAGACAGGCGGGCGCGTGGAAAATGAATGCACAGATCATAACCAGGGTTTTCATTTTGGAAACGCTGACACGTGCAGTATACACACTACGCCTCCCCCCCGGGTCAAGCCCCGGAGGACGATTTCGGCGCCTCACCCTCCGGCAGTGCCCGCATGCGTCGATCCTGCCGCCTGCCAGGGCCTTGAGCGCCGAAAACTCCCTGTGCCCCAAGCCGGTTGTCAGACACCTGTCCACCCCCTGTCCCGCTGTTGGTCGAGTTTGCCTCCGGTCACGCTTCGGCTATCCGGCTGGCAGCGGCAACGCCTCGATCTGCCGCGCCATAGCCCCGAAAAGCCGCCGCGTCAGATGGCTCTCCGTCAGCAGCATCTCTTCCTCGGCCAGCATCTCGGTCTCGAAGGACTGCAACCGAAGCCCCCCACGCTCCCAGATCTTCTCGGAGCCGATCAGACCCTTCCTTGAAAATGGATGCGGCTGAGCCCGCGGGTGATCGAGGCTCGTCAAGCGCTTCGTCAATTGGGTGGCTCGTCGGCTTGCCGGAGACGTGACCGAAGCCCCTGAAGGCTGAGTCGCTGTAGCAAATCCCACAGATTACTCCCCGAATGTCGCCTAGGGTTTACTGATAACTGGCGATCACAACCCCCAAAGACCGTCCCCGCTTTTACAGGGGATCTCCGTGCTTCACGACAACAAGGTCCCCGGTGAAATCTGGAGACTCAGCATCTGGCGTCGGCCCGCGTTGCTTTTGGTTGCGGACAGTACGGCCGACTGCACCGCGCGCGGGTTGTCCGCGATGGCCTGGATCGCCTCGCCGCGCAGCAGCGCCGTGGTGGCTGGCCCATCGAGCTTAATCACCAGCGGCCCGGCGTTCGATGGCGTGCCTGGCCCGATGCGATCTATGTCGGCAAGGCTGGAGAGACCGGGGCCAGCAGATTGCTGGAATAGCGTACCGCCTGACTGCGCCATGGTGACCGGCTTCATGGTCGCCGGCAAGCCGCCGGTCGATTGGCCGGTCGAGAGCGCGTACAGTTCGATGATGTCCCGAACGTCCTGAGTGCGGATCGCCATGTCCAGGTTCCCGCCGTACTTGTCCTTGGCGATCTGAACAATCTGCTGCAGGATTTTCTCGTCCTTGATGTCGACGCCGTAGGTCGCCTTGATTTTCTCGCGGGCCTTCTCGGTTGCGCCTTTCACAGACAGGCGGATCAGACCCGCCGCGAAGCTGGCGGCCGCGCCGATGGCAGCGCCAATCGGGCCGCCAAACTTCGCGCCGATCAAAGCGCCGCCCGCGGTGGTCATCGCCAAGCCGGACACCCCGCCTCGCTTTAGGCCCTCGTATGCCAGGAGGCCGCCGCCCGCCAGCATCGCGCCGCCCTGCCAGCCGTACACGCCGGGGCCGCCGATCTGGTTCGCCATGCCCGGGCCGTAGCCGACCACATGACCGCACTCAGGGGATTTCACCGCGGGCGATGCGCTCGACCAACTCCTTGTCGGCCTCCAGAAAGTCAAACGAAGGCAGTTGCCCGCGCTCCACCCAGCGGATCTCGGCGAAGGCCCGGTTGAGGGGCTCGCCGCTGAACCCGGTTACGCGGTAGAAGATCAGCAGGATGGGGTCGCGGCCCAGGTATTGATAGGGCAGGCGGCAGACCTCGGGGCCGATCTCGGCCTCGATGCCGAGTTCTTCCTGAAGCTCGCGGCGCAGCGCCGCCGGCGGTTCTTCATCCGCCTCGGGTTTGCCGCCGGCGAATTCCCATTTCAGCGGGTGGGGCTGGTCGGCCCGGCGGCGGCAAATCAGGAAGCGGCCGCCGCGCGCGATCAGCGCCCCGGTCACTGTTTGCATGTCAGATTTTCCCGGCGATGATTGCGGCCGCGCGTTTCAGCAGCTCGCGGTCGGCGTCGCCGAAGGCGCCGGGCAGGTCGCTGTCGATATCGATCTCGCCGATTATGCTGCCATCGCGAGAAATCGGCACGACAATTTCCGAGCGGGTCTCCAGGCTGCACGCCAGGTAGCGCGGGTCGGCGTGGACGTCGGGCACGATGATGGTGTGCCCCTCGCGGGCGGCCGCGCCGCAGATACCCTTGCCAATGGGAATGCGGGTATGCGGCGAGGGCTTCCCCAGGTACGGGCCGAGCACCAGTTCGCCGCCCTCGAGTAGGTAATAAATGCCCACCCAGGTGTAGCGCGGAACTGCCCGCTTGAGCGCTTCCACGGCCGCCCGCAGGGCTTCCGTTCCCTGCTTGCCGGCGATCGCCCGGGCAAGATCGGCAAGAATTGTTTCCGTGTCGGGCAGGTCCGTCATGGCGCGTTCCATTGATTTCCGCGGAGTGCCTGGATATCCTCGCAGTGGGTTCCGGAACAACAGGCCATTGTACGGCAGATGTACCATCCCAAGCTGCTCGACCACTTCCGCAATCCGCGCAACGCCGGGGAGCTCGAGGACGCCGACGCGGTGGTGGAAGTGTCGAACCCGG
>Ga0315282_10010515_pt1 | contig 14488 bp, 13 predicted proteins | sample YL17G07_20_MG_FD_203693 | JGI IMG/M metagenome (GOLD analysis project Ga0315282, IMG submission 203693) | Sediment microbial communities from Yellowstone Lake, YNP, Wyoming, USA - YL17G07_20 | ecosystem: Environmental > Aquatic > Freshwater > Lake > Sediment | place: USA: Wyoming | collected...
TCCTTCAGTCCATAGATGTCTTTGTATGGCACTGAATTTCTGTTCGGATAGTTTTCAAAGGTTCCGACGCCTTTCACGTCCTGTAGCACGTAATGTTCAAACAACTGCTCGCCAGGGATTGAGACTTCCTTCCCGTGCTCCAACCATTTGGCCGCATTCCGGGATGCAAGAAGAACCCCGCGTGGTGACCATGAAAACTTGTACCCGAAGGGATTGTTGTTTGCCTCATGGGACGGAAGCGCACCAGTGGTTGACCTAAAGCTCGTCACCTTCCCTTTCTTCCTTTCGATCTCATGGATTATTCTCATCGCGGACATATGATCAATACCAGGGTCAAGACCGCATTCATTCAGAATCAGTATTCCCGCTTGTTTTGCTTTTTTATCGAGCGCCTTCATCGCGTCGCTGACATACGAGGTCGTAACCATCTGTTTTTTATGTTTCAGGCACATCTCCGCGACCTTCACATGATAGGTGTAGGGTAACAGACTGACCACGATATCTGCCTTGGAAACAAACTCCTCGACTTTCTTGTTATCGTTGACATCAAGGGCAAACGCCGCTCCCTGCGGGTGCCCGTCGATCATGTTCTCTGCTTTACTGACGGTTCTACTTGCCATCGTCACCTGGTAGTCAGGTTGATCCAAAAGGTATCGAATCATCGGTCGGGACACCATGCCTGCGCCAAGGACAAGAATTTTTTTCATATCAACGCCTCAGAACGTGTAAAACGTTGAAGCACCGAAAAGAATTACCTTATAAAAATTTGTTGATATACTGATAGTTCGGCGTGAGTTTCCCCCGATAGAGGATGACAGCGTTTTTTATCTCAGACGGCAATGCTACGCTTTCAAAATCAGGGGCTGTGAAGTCAGCCTTCATGATATCCGGAACAAAACGCAACAAGGTTTCACTAAACGACTGCGAGGACTCACAGGGCAGTTCGCAGGGGAGATTATCGACTGCCATCACCACGACGCCGTCTCCCTTGTAACCGTCTTGTATGGTGTCGGTCAGAGGATTGTACACGAAAACAGGGGCATCGGGGGATGTCGTTTTTTCCGTGAATTCAACAGCGCCATTGACATCCGCACTGATGTCACCAATCACTTTGAGACGTAGATGCTCTGTACCCTCGTACGCTTTTTTCAAGTATTTTTTCGTGAGGAGTTGCGGGTATTGCCCGCTCCAGTAGATACAGTTCATAAAAACAGAAAGAAGAGGGAGATATCGTTCGAACACAGCATGATAGGTCTCAGGATGCTTGTAGTAATCCTGCAGATCAAACTTCGTACCTGGTACGATGGGTTCTACCATATGTTCCTCTTTGAACACCACTTTGTAAATAACCTTATTCGATGGTTTTCTCCAGAGCGATTCGAGGTCTTCAGGATGTATTTCATTTACTGGAAGAATATCAAGGATTTCCTGCGCACCGACAGACACGTTCCCATATCCTGCAAACCCGACGATCAATGGTGTCAGCGATGGCGGCAGGCCCTTGGTTTTGATCACGGTACCAACGGTAGTGAGTTGTTTTTTGATGTCCTCTAAATTCTTGTAATGAATCGTTTGTTTAATCTTGTTAAATGGTGAGTCAACCCCCTCCCAATGTACTCGTTTTCCGAACGTCCAGAGGGTATCCACCATGCCTGCAAGACCAGCAAATCTTCCGAAAAACACCAGGCGTCTGCCGGTTCTATCCATGATCCGCTCGTAATCAATGAGCGTACATCCCATCTGCATCATTTTTTGTAGCATCGGCATATTGTGTTCTTGGCCTTTGATGGTATGTGAAAAAAACACGTAGGTTTTTCCTTGCTCGAACACCTCAACCGGTATCTCTTTTACAGCGAACACAACAGAAGAAGGATCTAATGTATCCTGGACGGTCGCGCCCACCTTTTGATAGTCTTTATCTGAAAACACGCGTATCCTGGAGGGTTGTACGACGGTCTCAATGCCGAACTTTTTTTTTAGTTCTTGTACATGGTGAGGGACCAGAGGGACTCGTCGTTCCCAGCGGTTTTTATCCTCTCTACGTATTCCGAGTGTGGGACTCATACAGGAAACCCAAGACCCCTCATCTGTTGCCGTTTAATAGGTTTTACGGACGGTTTTTTTTAAATCTATATCCTTGAATCTGAAGTGCTTTGGAGTGGACCAAAAGCAGTATTTTTTCAGGCGCAGTAACCAAGGTTATCAGCAGTTTCTCATTGCGTTGAGTAAGTTTTATTAGAAAGAGAAAAAAGGGGAGGGAGAGAGAGAACAGAATGAAAGAAGAAGGAGGAGGAAGATGGGGAGGCCGTCCCTCTCTCATTTTCTTTTCATTGGGCTCGTATTTTAGGATAGAGTGAGACTGTTTTGTTCCCCGAGATCCGTAAGACTGTTCATCTTCACCATTGAGCCAGAGATCGTATACAGCGTATCACCGATAAACAAGGTTCTGGTGATGTCAGTGTTGGAGGAACCCCAGTACCAGGAGTCCTTTGTTTGCTGCATGTCCTGTGCGGTCTGATGCGTGATGCGCCCTTTGAGTTCAAATCCGTTTTCAAGGCTGAGTCGGTAGACATACGCACCCTGGAAGGTAAACGTACCAGTAAGATCCGTCGTTCCATTACTCTGCACGTACCGGTCTTTGACCTCCTGCGTAATCTCGTACAGGCTGACTGGTATCACCAACAATTCCTTCTCTCGGTCGAAGAGGAACGCCTTATGGTCATAGAGCGCGGGGCTATCGGATCCACGGTCGCCGATCACAACCTTCGCTTCTTCGACAGGGTGTTGGATGTCGGTGACATCGAAGAGCGCTATTTTCAGGCCAAGGATCGCGGTGTAGTAGATTGCTCCTGGCGTGTGAACCTTCTCAGCATCAATTGTTGGGTCTACCTCTTTGCCGATGCCGATGATGTGGTTCGCATCGTACGGCTGAAGGTACTCGGAGTATCCTGGGATTTTTAATTCACCTAATATTCTTGGGTTGGAGGGATCAGATAAATCAACTGTGAAGAGCGGGTCGACCTGGACGAAGGTGACAAGGAACGCGCGGTCACCCATGAATCGCGCCGCATAAATGGATTCACCGGGTGCGATTTTTTCGATTTTCCCGACTTGTTTAAGAGTGCTGTCAAGGACGTAGATGTTGTTGCTTGACGGTGTTTCCGAGTCCCAGTTGTAGTCGACGGTTGTCGCGATGCGGAAGAACCCGTTGTATTCATCCATGGAGAACTGATTCAGGATCCTTCCTGGGACTTCACCCTGCGCGATATAGGTGACGTTACCAGTGTTGATTGATATTTTATGCAGGATCGTGGTCTGTTGGTTGGTCCCAAATGAGGAGGCTTCACTGGCGCGTGATAATACCGAGTAGTACGGGTAATGAATCGAGGCAAGGAAGATACTGTTTTGAGAGACATACATCGTCTCGGAGCTGCCAAGCAGGAAGCTTTTCTCCGCGACATCGTTTGTCTCAAGGTTAATAGAGACTACATGGGTCATGGCATCTGAAAGCTCAGGGACGTCAACGTAATAGATATCGCCAGCGGAGACGTTCCGCGACACGTTGTCGATTGTTATTTGCGGGACGTCAAGGGTGATGTTTTTCTCGTCGAGCGCATAATAAATATTATTTGTATATTCTGATGCGATCACGTACACGTAGTTATCGATCATGCGGGCGTCAAAGTAGTACCCGTCGATTTTGATTTCTTTCGCAAGGACAGGGGCTGATCGGTCAGCGACATCATAGATTGCGATGAGCGTGGTCGATGAGCTGCCTCGCCAGAAATACGAAGGTGCTCCTTGGACCTTCAGGTCTCCCTCGAGGAGCGGATAGGGGCCTCCGAAATAGGTATTGATATTTCCAAAGACGACCAGACGGTCACCGTAGATGAAGATATTACTGATGCTTGTGCTATTATTGTAGGTGATATGGGAGAGCACCACTGCCTCACCGACCGGGTATGCCTTTGCGATAGTGATCTTCCCGTTTTCCACAAGATACAGGTAGGTTCCGTCGGTTTTCACGATATCTGGTTCATCGACACCAGCGACCTGAACATTGGTCGTGGAATAATCAGGGACGATTGTGCCCCCTTGCGTTGCTGAGTTTGTCGTTCGTTCCGCCCCGGATTTCGCAAACGAGACGGTGGGGGTGCTGTCGAGATATCCGCCATGGCCTGCGGTTGCCTCAGATCGTTTCTGTAGAAACGCCAGCAGTTCGTTATAGGATTGGAAATTACTTAGTTTATACGTATAGGTCCCCTTGTCTAGCGGTGATATCGCGATGACTGCAATCAAGGTTGTACACACCAGCATGCTTACAATGAGAATTCCTTTCACTTGCGTTTTTTTATCCATAGCGATCACAACACCTTTAATGTACTTCCGGTTATATCTGTCAGAGCTTATAAAGTATCGGAAAACGTTTGGAAAAAACCAAACAACGCCCGTTTACCTGAGTGCACCTATGATTCTAAAAGATGCATCAACCGCATCTTGTATTTTGACCTGTACGATTCTTCGTTGAAAAATACCGGGTGATTGCAAGAAGTCAAGAAGTATGTATTTAAACAGAAAGTGGTTACCGCTTGTGTGGAAATTCGTATGAAAAAACAAAACATGTTGCTTGGAATAGCTGCTCTCCTACTCGGTTCGCTGCTTCTGATTAGTGGCTGTACTCAACAAAAAACACCGACACCTCCAACCATCTCCATTAGGGATATCCTTGCAAAAGCCCAGGCTATTGGACCTGTCAAATATGATGTCATCACAACCTCGTATGTAAACGGAACTCCTACGATAACGATAACAAAAACTGTATGGGATAAATCACCGTACATGAAAGTCGCGATATCCCTGGGTGTCGTGCCCTCAATTATGATCAAACGACCAGACGGGGTGTATGTGTACAATCCTGTATCGCAAAATTATACCAAAACCAATGCCACGTTCAGTGAAATATCGCTGGAAGAGCAATCTCACGCGCTTCTTACGAACGTTTCCTTTATAGAAGTTGGCAACGAAACCATCAATGGAAATGCAACAACCATTATTCAATACACGACGAATGGTCCTGGGAATTCTGGTACCGTTAAGGTATGGATTTGGAACGAGAAAGGGATTCCGATAAAATCAGAAATATCGATGGTAAAAGGAAGTACGACGTTAATGACAAAGACGGAGTACGTCCATTTCGTGTTCGGGGATATACCGCTTAGTGAATTTTCCGTGTAATGATCCAAATGAATACCTCGTGAGGATTGAATCCCTCATATTTTTTTATCGAATAGATTTGGTTATTTTTATAAAAAAAATGAGACTAGCGTCTGCTGATAGTTTCGCTCATCTCCCTTCCAAGTATTAATAGGATTGCGGTATTATGAGAACGTGATGGGGAAACGGTCCAAATCAAAAGTCACCGATGTGCTCAGTGCCTCTGAAATCGGTCAGTACCTCTACTGTTCCCGTGCTTGGCAGCTGCATCGCATGGGATACGAGCCTGAGTCACCGTCTCTTGCGCCTGGGAAACAGGCGCATGTCGCGCTCGGGGACCGTCTTGACGGCTTTGAGACACGGCTTCATTACTCGCGGTGGTACACAGCGGTTGGGCTCATCCTGTTATGCGCATCCATTCTTTTGTTTATGTTCGGGGTGATCCTATAGAAGTGATTCTTGTCGCTGGGGTGTTGATTGTGGTTGCGGTAACATTTCTTGCAGTTGCACTGAAGATGCAGTCCACGGTTCGGATCGAAAAAAGAACCTATGGCATTCCTGATGGGTTGATTCTGTATTCCGATCTGAACGTCCCCGCGGAGCCGCTGTTTTCAAAACGGTTCCACCTCGTGGGAAAACCTGACTTCATTGTGCAGAAAGAAGATCGGTATCTCCCGGTGGAGGTGAAAACCGGTGGACAGCCGCACCCGCAGCCGAGTCACCTCATGCAGCTTGCCGCGTACTGCCAGATCCTGGAGGACGTCTCAGGCGCGTTCGTCCCCGAGGGGATCCTGGTGTACAACAACGTGCCGTACACGATCGCGTTTGACCCGCAGCTGCGATTCGAGCTCGAATCGGTGATAACTCTCATGCGGACGTCGCTACACGAGGGTGTGGTGATGCGGAACCACCAGGAGCCAGGGCGGTGCAAACGATGTTCTATGCGGCGGTATTGCGATGACCATGTGCAGTAACGGGTGTTCATCCATAAAAATAATATAGTGATTTTGTCATGTAACCAAACCATCTGTGAACGCTTTGGGTTATAGCATGAAAAGAGGACAAGGCATTGGTTTCGGGAAGGCTATTTTGTTTAATGAACACTTTGTCGTGTACGGGATTCCGTCGATTGTATCTGCGATCGGAACGTTTACCGTCGCAAAGGTCGAGCCGTACGATAAACAAGGATTTACGCTTGCGGATAAGCGGCCTGCGACGCCGAATTACAAGGAGGATAAGCGTGAGCAGCAGAAGGAATCCTTTGACCTTATGTTTAAAAAAATGGGTGTCGACCTGTCAAAAAAAGGGGTCGCGATCATCCTCGAAGGGAACCTGTATGCAGCGAGCGGCATCGGTGCCTCAGCCGCGTCATGCGTAGCGGTCGCGCGAGCGCTTGCGGAGTATTTCGATATGACGCTTACTGATGAGCAAATCAACGAGATCGCGTTTGAGGGGGAAAAAGGGTACCACGGGACGCCGTCCGGGGTGGACAACACCGCGTCGACCTACGGCGGGCTTATCTGGTTCCAGCGGGGGGAAAAAAACCTTATCGAACGGATCCCGACCGTCGCCCCTGTCGAGATCGTGATCGGTAACACCGGGAAGGTTGCGAACACGAAGGCAGCGGTGGACGGCGTGAAACAGCGCAAAGAGAAGAACCTGAAGAAGTACCTGGAGATCTTTGATCGCGCGGAGAACGTCGCGTACCTGGCGAAACGTGCGATTCATGACGGTGCGTATAACGACGTCGGGAAACTGATGAATGAGAATCATAAGCTTCTGCAGCAGATCGAGGTGTCGTCACGTGAGCTTGATTTCCTGGTGAGTATCGCCCGTGACGCAGGGGCTCTGGGCGCGAAACTTACCGGCGGGGGCCTGGGGGGGAACATGATTGCGCTCACCCCGGGTAAGGAGCTTCAGGAAAAGGTGGCGACCGCAATCGAGAAAGAAGGGTTCCAGACCGTGCAGACCGTGATTGGCGCGTCGCGCGAGGATGTGGAGTAGGTATGACACTTCGTGAATTCCTACATACGCTAGAGGATGAGGGGAAGCTTGTTCGGATCAAAAAAGAGGTTTCGGTGAAGTACGAGATTGCGAATATCATGTATACGCTCGGTGAGAAACCCGTGATTTTTGAGCATGTGAAAGGCTACAGTTTCCCTGTGTTCGGCGGTATTACTTCCGACCGGGATATCATCGCACAGGGCCTGGGGACCACGAAGGAGAAATTACTATTGAAACTGGTGGATGCGCTGCGTCATCCGACGGTCCCTGAGGTCGTCGACAAGGGGCCGTGCCAGGAGGTTGTCCTCAAGAATCCTGATATTTCTAAGCTTCCGCTTCTGTTTCATGTCCCTGGTGATGGCGGCAGGTATGCGACCGCGACCGTCGCGACGATCAAAGACCCGCAGACCGGCCGAAATGTCGCGTACCATCGGCTCATGGAGATGGGAAAGAACCGGTTCACCGCGCGGCTCATCAAGGGGCGACAGACGCGCACCACGTACGATAGAACGAACGGTGACCTTGAGATGGCGGTGTGCATCGGGAATTCTATCAGTCTGATGATCGCTGCGTCGCTTGGCCCGCCGTCCGGCGTGGACGAGTTTTCAATCGCGAACACCCTTGATCCGATGATGATGGTGAAATGTAAGACCAAGAACCTTGAGGTTCCCGCGGAGTCCGAGTTTGTCATCGAGGGCCGTATTACCAGAGAGATTGATCGTGAGGGCCCGTTTGTGGATCTTACGGAGACCCGTGATTTCGAGCGTAGGGAGCCCGTGTTCGTCGTGGATTGCATCACGCATCGCAGGGACGCGATGTACCAGGCGTTGATCCCTGGGAGGCTTGAACATAAGATCCTTATGGGGATGCCGAAAGAGCCGACGATCTATGATGAGGTGAGCAAGGTCGCGAGCTGCAAGAACGTGCTTGTCACCATGGGTGGCGGCTCGTGGCTGCACGGGATCGTGCAGATCCAGAAGAAGCATCCTGATGACGGCAAGAAGGCGATTGAGGCCGCGTTCAACGGTCATAAGAGCATGAAGCATGTGGTGATCGTGGATGATGATGTCGATATCTACAGTCCGACCGCGGTGGAATGGGCGATTGCGACCCGGTTTCAGGCTGGCAAGGACCTAGTGGTGAAGCTGGACCAACCAGGCAGTTCCCTTGATCCGTCTTCGAAGCAGGAAGCGGGGAAGAAGGCACTCACCGATAAGGTCGGGGTGGATGCGACGATCCCGTTTGACGTTGACAAGAGCAAGTATGAGATCGTGAAGTACACGAAAGTGAATCTGGATGATTACCTCAGGTAGAGGAAAATATACGGTGTGGCTCCGACGGTACGAGATCGGTGACGACCTTGTGTTTTTCCTTGGTGGCGGGGAGCGGTCGCATATTGGCGGCATCGTTGTGTGCGAGCCAGGGAAAAAATCGCACCCGATTAGGTTAACGGGGCATTACGATGATATTGTTTTAAAGCCGATTGCAGAGACAGCGTGTAAGAAATACAAGACCAAGGTTGTCGCGGTTGGCGGCGTGCATGTCGATCATGCGACGAAACAGGAAATTAATCTTTTGGTGGAGAACTGTAAGAAACTGGTGAAGAAGCTCTGATGCGGCTCTTGTGAAGAAGATTTATATAGGTTGCTTTTCTATATTTCAGGTGCGGAGGAAACATTTTGAGTACAAAGAAGGAAATTTCAAAGGTTTTCGTGGTTGGGATACTTTTTCTGGTGATTGTTTCGTCAATACCTCTTACGGGCGTTGGGTCGCACCCAAAGGAGGTAGAACAGAGTGCGGTATCCCAATATGAGCGGTATAAAGAATCGTGGTATGTTCAACATATACATAGTGAACCAACCGAGAATGAGGTTCATCCTCCTGAAGTTATAAACGAAGAATCAACTGGAGTCGTTGGTGGTCCGATGGATTCCCCATGGTCGATGAAATGCCATGACATTCACCATACAGGACGAAGTCAATATAGTACTGCTAATACATCTAGCATTGAAAAATGGCGGTTTAGAACAGGCTGGATTGAAAACTCTGCAGTCATCGATAACAATGGAACGATCTATGTGGGATCATACGATTTCAAATTATACGCCATTTACCCTAACGGTACTCTGAAGTGGAAATACATGAAAATACATGATACGATTTCGTCTGCCCCGGCCATTGCTAGCGATGGAACGGTTTATGTTACAACGTTTGACTATTACATGGATGCAATTTATCCAGACGGTACCCAAAAATGGCGGTTTTATGTTGGTGATCCGATAATTTCTTCTCCAGCGATTGCTGAGGATGGAACTATCTATTTTGGAGTGATAGGCCCAGAATATAAGGGGAGAATTTATGCTGTTAACCCCAATGGAACAGATAGATGGCATTACGATACCGGGTACTGGATTACTTCTGATCCTGCTATTGGAACCGACGGAACTATTTACATTGGTTCTTGGGATACTTACCTCTATGCAATGAACCCTAATGGATCTCTCCGATGGCGGTTTAAAACAGGAGATTACATATACGGCCAGCCATCAATCGCTGAGGATGGCACCATCTATATCGGTTCCTGGGATGATTACCTGTACGCCTTATATCCAAACGGAACGATGAAATGGAGGGTCAACACAGGCGTTGGAACTAGTGCGAGTGCTTCGATAGGCGACGATGGCACGATTTATGTTGGAGCTGATAAACTCTATGCAATTTATCCGAATGGAGTGGTAAAATGGGAATTCAATTCTGGAACAGGTAAATCTTCTCCAGCTATTTCAGCCGACGGTACTATCTATATTGGTTCCGGTAAGAACATCATCGCTGTTAATCATGACGGTACGGAGCGATGGCGAAAACAGATTGCTACCCAATGGGTTGAATCCTCTCCAGCCATTGCTAAAGACGGAACAATTTATATTGGCTCATCCTCCTGGGAGGAGATTCAACCTGGAGGATACGCCCCTGTAGGTTATCTTCATGCGTTTGGCCCCGGTGAACAAAAAACAATAGAAATCACCCAACCAAAACAAGGGGAGAATTTTACCTGTTCGGACTCGATCTTGGTTCTTTCCTAAAAGGAAACACTTGGATTCTCGGTTCAGTGAAAGTTAAAGTCCATGTCTATTCTGAGGATCAAATCGAAAGCGTTCATTTCTACATCGATGGAGCAGACCAATATAATATTACCATACCCCCGTTTGAATGGAACATGAACCAACACTATGGAAAATTATTCCCACTTAGACATACAATAAAAGTCACCGCGTACTACAAAGGCGGCTGCAGCTGGACCGAATCCATCCCTGTGCGGTATTTCCATTTATAAAAATTAATGTCCAAACAACCGTTTCGTCACAACCGTCGCATAGCTTCCTTTCGGCAATGAAAACGACACCTGAATTTTAAAACGTTGTGTATTTCCTTTGCTGTTGATTTCATCTCTTACAGGTTTTGAGATTGTGAAATCCTCTGGTGTGAGAAGAACCTGTCGTGCACGTGTTTTGAAGAAATTCCCGGTTTCTGATTCTATTGCGAAATCAGCAAGCGTCAGTCCCTCTTTCATAAGAACACGATCAACAATCCGCTGTTCATCAAAAGATAAAGTGACACTCTCACTGATGGTCTGAAATGACCCTGGAATTTTTTTCATCTCATCCTCTGAGAGATTTACATAAAAAAGTAACGCTCCAATCGCATATTCCACCGAGTACAACTTTTTCTTCTCAACAATTTCTTTTAGTACTTCTTTGACACATTCGTTCCACAAGTAACTCTGGTACGCATTCATAAACATCTCCCGGAGATGCACAGGTATCATGCGGTACGCTGATCGCCAATTCTTTGTCTTTACATATTCTTTTATAACCACGGCAAACGCTTTATTGTACACCCGCACATTGGAAAGATCATTCCAAGAAGAGAGTATTTTTCGTTTCTCATCCTTGATTTTTTTTGGCTCTGATTTTTGGTACGTAGTCAGATACTGTTTCACCGCATGGTCGTATTTTTTTAGTACTATGAATTTTCCGATGAACTCGTGATCAATGACGCTGCCGAACCGCTGCGAATCAAAATAATTCGGAACACCGGACACAGGAATATCCGCTGCCCTGGCAGAAATATCCACAAGTTCACTCTCCTCCACATCACGAACCATGATCGTAAACCGGTTCCCCGCAAGATCGCCAATCTTGATCTTCTTACGGCAATACCCAACCAGTGAAAGAGACAGCGAATCACCCTTCAACCCCTGGACATTGTAATGCGTCGGAATCGAAATGTACTGCCGGGCGAGCGCATGCTTATCCTTCAGCCCCGCATACCCGATCTCAAACAAGGAAATACGAAGCCTCTGCGCGATGCGACGGATCGCATCAAACGTGTCAATCTCCTGTTTCTCTAGCACAAACACCGCATGGTCATCCTTCTCAGAAGACACCGCGATTCCAGGCAGTTCCTCGACAATGAAATCACTCGGCAGTTGTTTCAGTTTCATACGCAAACAAAAACAATAAAATAATCCGAGCATATAACCCTGCCCATACGGGGGTTATCACTGTATGTATCTTACCAAAGAAGAAGAAAAAATACTAAACGGCGAACAAGGAGAAGTCGCCGAACGCATGTTCCGTTTACTCGTACAACTCGGCGACATCTACGGCGCTGACAAGATGATACCGGTCGGCTCCGTCCAGGTCGCGGGCGTCTCCTACAAATCCATCGCGGACCCAGGAACAGAGTTCCTCGAGGACCTTGCAAGCAAAGGAGCAAAAGTCAAGGTACTCACCTTCCTCAACCCAGCAGGCATGGACCTCGAAAACTGGGAGGCACTCAAGTTCCCGAAGGATTTCGCGAAAAACCAGCTGCGTATCATGGACGCCTTCAAAAGCATGGGGATCGTCATCACCGCAACCTGCACGCCGTACCTCGCAGGGAACCTCCCACGGTTCCGCGAACATATCGCCTGGTCAGAAAGTAGCGCGATCTCGTTTGCAAACTCCGTCATCGGCGCACGAACAAATAGAGAAGGAGGGCCCTCTGCGCTTGCGGCGGCAATCCTTGGGAAAACACCAAACTACGGGCTCCACCTCTGGGAAAACAGACAACCCACTATCAAAGTGAAAATAGAAACAGACCTTACCTTCGACGCTGACTACGGCGCCCTCGGCTACCACGTCGGCAAGCAAGTCAAAAACAAAATCCCGTACTTCGTCGGCATCAAAAACGCGGACACCGACCAGCTGAAATCACTCGGCGCGGCCATGGCGGCATCAGGGGCGGTCGCACTCTACCACATCGAAGGGCTCACCCCAGAGGCAGATCTTGTGAAAAAAGACAACCTTGAAACCATCACCGTCACGAAAAAAGAGCTGGACGAGGCGTACGCGAAACTGAACACCGGCAAAGAACCGGACATCGTCATCCTCGGCTGCCCACACGCTTCCTTACGGGAGATATCCTCAATCGCAGAAAAACTCAAAGGAAAGAAACTCCGAAAACCAGTCTGGGTGTGCACCTCACGGATGATGAAAGAAGCAGCAGACCGCATGGGGTTCACCGACACCATCGTCAAGGCAGGAGGACAAATCGTCGCGGACACCTGCATGGTCGTCTCACCCATCGAAGAAATGGGATACAAGACCACCGGGGTGAACAGCGGCAAGGCAGGGAACTACCTCCCCGGGTTCTGCAAACAAAACGTCTGCTTCGCAAACCTCGACAAACTCCTGGAGGCGGTCCAATGATGAAAGGACGGACAATCTCGCCGGGAAAAGTCAAAGGAATCGCGCTGGTCTCAAAGGAACCCATCGGGTTTTACGGCGGCATCAACATCAAAACCGGCATTGTCATCGAAAAAGGACACCCGCTTGAGGGAAAAAGCGTGAAAGACAAGATCCTGGTCTTCCCGTGCGGCAAAGGCTCGACCGTCGGCTCCTACGTCATTTACGGGCTGCAGAAGAACGGGGTCGCGCCGAAAGGGATCATCAACAAAGAAACAGAGACCATTGTCGCTACCGGCGTAATCCTTGCCGGCATCCCCTGCGTCGATAAAATCGACATCGACCAGATCAAAGATGGAGACACCGTGCTGCTCAATGCGGATCATGCGACCGTCGAAGTCGCACAATAACCTACAAAAGCGCCCGCATGCTCCATGACACGCCAACCCCCTGGAGTGGCACCTCATGCGGACCGGTCTCATCGGTCCACGAGAGCGTCCCAGATATCGTACAATATCCGACCTTCATCCCGACATAGGTAGGAAACCGCCAGATTTTATTGGTCGAATGCGTGACAACAATGTCATTTGAAAGACTTATCTCAGACCCAACTAACGATGACTGGCTAATGACATACATGGGGTCAAGACTCGGAGTTGCCGTAAGCGAAAACCCAGACGGCATTTTCACCAGGGGAAATACTTTTTCGTCTTTTTGGGTGATCGTCAGTGTGATGCCTTTCAGCTCAGTGATGGTACTGCCGCAATCAGGTGTAAGCAGAAATGTGCTAAAAGGATCACGTCGTGAGAGCGAATCGGGTATCACCTGGGGCGTCGGCAGATAATTTGAAACGTAGATATCCCAGCCATTGTCAAGGGTGAACGTAAACCAGTCCCAGCCGTTCAACGATGCCTTCGTGATGAGATGCGGCGTCCAGGAATGGTCATGAGACCCGGTACCCTTCACATGAAACACCGCACCGTCAATCGTCACACTTCCGGTAACAACACAGCCGAGGATAACGTAATTTGCGATTTCGCAGTCTGATTGGTCGAACGCGCGGGGTCCAAACGTCCAGAGCGGGAGAGACAGCGCATGATACTGCAGGTCGATGATGATTTGGTGGGTGGTATCGATTTCTTGACTTTCAGCATGGACATGCCAATCAGGGTAGGCGCCCTCCGCCCAGGAGTCCTCAAACTGAACCTTCACCCCGGGAGAACCAGCAATGAGCGTCCCTTCCTTCAGAATGCCGAGATAATGCTGCTTGTTGATCATACCTCCATAGGTTTGGCTGCCGTTCCCTAGAAGGCTTACTACCAAGAGATCCGGCTTGTTGGTCCCAAAAAGATCACCACGAGCCATGTGGTTGAAACTCACAGCGACAGCCCAGTCGCGTAGTTCGCTTTTGCTATCGTTGAACACCGCGTTGAAATACCACCATTCTCGGGAGACCTGCAGATCATCGAAATGCACGCCTTCATCCGCGGCTGTGACCTCACGCCGGTACGAAGGAATCAGAGATGTAGAGGGCGTCGGTA
>Ga0315282_10010516_pt1 | contig 14488 bp, 17 predicted proteins | sample YL17G07_20_MG_FD_203693 | JGI IMG/M metagenome (GOLD analysis project Ga0315282, IMG submission 203693) | Sediment microbial communities from Yellowstone Lake, YNP, Wyoming, USA - YL17G07_20 | ecosystem: Environmental > Aquatic > Freshwater > Lake > Sediment | place: USA: Wyoming | collected...
TGCATGATTCAGTGCCCTTCGGGAAGGATGATCATGATAACGTTGTCGTCAAGACTTGGGGTGATCCAGTTAAGTTCAGTTTCTCACCAGTTAGCCACGTTGAGCTCGCTCAATCCTTAGGAATAATTGATCTCGATCGAGGTGCAAAGGTGAGTGGGACTGGGTTCTATTATCTGCGTAATGAGCTTGCGCTTCTTGACTATGCAATTATGCTTTTTGCGATGGATCACCTAATCTCGAAGGGGTATATTCTGATTGAACCTCCCTACATGATTCGACGGAGCGTCTATGAAGGAGTCACTGACCTATCGGATTTTGAGAACGTCATGTATAGGATTGATGATTCAGAGAATGTAAAGGATCCACTGTACCTAATTGCAACATCTGAGCACGCAATGGGAGCTATGCTTAAAAATGAAATATTGAATGAAGATATCCTTCCAATCAAAATGTGTGGCGTAAGTCCATGTTTCCGAAGAGAAATTGGCAGCCACGGTAAGTATACTAAAGGACTATTCCGAGTTCATCAATTCAACAAGATAGAGCAGTTCATCTTTTGTCTACCTGAGCAGAGTTGGACTCTTCATGAAGAACTGCAGAGGAATAGCGAGGAACTCTACCAGGGACTTGGAATCCATTACAGGGTTGTTAATGTATGCACAGGAGATATTGGTAGCATCGCTGCGAAGAAGTATGACACAGAAGGCTGGATGGCTGATGGTGAGTATCGTGAGATAGGTTCCAACAGTAACTGTACCGATTACCAAGCGCGACGCTTAAACATAAGATATCGTCATAAGGAGGGCCAAGTGCCAACAGGTTTCGTACATACCCTTAATAATACAGCTCTAGCTACGTCGCGGACCTTGATCATGTTGATGGAGCAGTACCAACAAGAGGATGGGTCAATATTAATACCGAAAATACTTCACAAGTACATGAATGGGTTGAAAAGTATAGAGGGTAACCTCAATAAATGTAAATTCTAATTGCAACTCTAAACATCTTTAAAAATGAATTGATTCTCACGCATATCGAGAAAAGGGGTAGAAGTAATTTTTATACAGCATAACAATAAAAGTTTCCAAGCGAACGATATACAGAAGTTGTCTGACCAGAATATGCGTGAGATGGCTGAAATGCTTCGCAAAGGGGCTAAGATGCTTAGCCTTAGCTGCCCTGAATGTGGAAGCCCCCTTTTTCAGTTGAAAAACGGAGAGATAATCTGCCCCCGTGAAAATAGGGTGGTTAAGATCCTTAAAGATGGAGAGGATGAAAACCACGCAGAAGTCCGAGCGGAGTTAGAGAAGACTCTTACAGGAAAACTGAATTATATAGCACACCAACTCGAAGCTGAAAAGGATCCAGCACAAATAAAGTTCCTTGGCGAAACAGTAATCATCTTACTAGATGCCCTAAATCGATTAAGAGTTGATGAGAGAAAGGTTTAGAGATCAACTTTCATTAGGTCTGAAACTAACCTGCGTACATCTGATTCAACCTCATCAACAGTCCGGTTAGTGTCAACACGTATCATTTCTCCAGCTTCTGCGAATTGGAGATAGAGTTTTCGTACTTTTCGGAGGTAAATATTATTCTCAAAAACAGTAAGACTTCGACCACTCACTCTAATGAGGCTGGCATCAGGATCTATATCGAGAAGAATTACGAGATCAGGTTTCAAAGTGAATCGTTGCAGGCTTTTAAGCCAGCTAAGGTCTACACCGCTTCCTCCCTGATAAGCTAGGGTACTATGGAAAAAACGGTCGCATATTATTGTGATTCCTTCGTTTAAGTAGGTCTCTATACGTCGTGCATGCTCGAAACGGTCAGCATTAAATAAAAGTGCTTCAGTCTCAGCTGCCATATACCGCTCCCCCGCTTCTGCGTATTGGCGGATAAGGCGACCTATTGCTCCACTTGAAGGCTCCCTCTCTATGATATGATCGACTCCTGCTTTCCTCAGCTTCTCTGATAGAAGTTCGATCTGAGTTGACTTACCTGAGCCATCAACTCCCTCGAAGACGATGAAATACCCTCTATTTGGCATACAATGAAGGATAATACAGAAACACCTGTTAAGGGTAACGGCTATAGCTGAAACTGATCCCGTCTAAAGTTAGTTAGAAATTCAGCCCTTCCGTTTTTAATAAGGATCATATCTTCTACTCGGAGATAGTAATCTCCTTTGTACCAGAGTTTAGGTTCTACACAGAAAACCATACCATCAACAAAAGGCTGGGTTTGGTCAGGTTTCAACCATGGTTCTTCATGAACCTCAACCCCGATTTGGTGACCAATATTACCTGTCTTAAGTCGGGCTCTTAGATAGTTACCGAATCCTTGGCGATCAAGGGTCTTCTCGATATGAGGATAAATATCGTTTACCTTAACTACATTTTTACCTATATCCTCTGCCATCTGAAGAACAGATAGTTGAAGCGCCTGATAAGCCTCAAGAATATCTTTTCTAGGCATCCCATAATAGAAACTTCGTCCCCAATCACTACAATAACCATCCACTACGAATCCCACATCAAAGGCTATACTTGTACCTCTAACAAGCCCAGCTTCTTGGGGATAGATGAATGGATCATCAGCAGGAATTGTACCAGTTTTAAGGTAGCCACAGGTGATCCCAAAACTAGGAGACTTTGCACCCAGACCTCGCCCCATAGTTTCAACTATAATAGTTAAATTTCTTTGAGTCATCCCTTCTGCTATTCGTGGAAGCACCAATCCTAGAGCATTATCTGTAACTTCAGCTGCCTTCCGGAGCTTCTGAATCTCATCAGGTTCCTTAATCATGCGAAGATTATCAAAGAAGTCATCAGCGACTTGGAAAAAGAGGTTCTGTCCACAGCTTCTATAAACAGCTAAAATTGTACTTCCCCAGCAGTAGTCACTGACAGCAACCTTTCCCATTCCAACTCCTACATCTGAAACAACCTTTTTCACTAGATCTCTGTATTTTTGATCTTTTTCGAGTATCCGAATATCCTTAATCCAAGAACCATTACTAGGATTAGCACCCATAGAGAGAGTTAGGATTGGCTCCCCCTTGCGAGGAATGAATACATTATCCTCGGGATGGAGGAGATCCCTACCATTTCTCCATTCTATGTTAGCCCCAGTAAGATATTGGAAGCAGGGTCCTGGCCCAAACACGATTAGATCGTATCCAAGTTCTTCCATCTTAGCCTGAAGGCCTGTGATTCTCCTCCTAAAGTCCATCAGCCGTATACTCTGAACTAGAATGATAAATCAGTTGCCCTAAAAACTCTAAAAGATAGCTTATTACCTCATTCCTTTTCAGTAACAAAGTAATACTATTCCTAAAAATCATAGTGCTGGCGTCTTGAGCGAAGTTAGTGTCCTTCCAGGTTCCAAAAAATTTCTTCAATCTGACTAATTATTTGTATTTAACTCCCTTAACTTTTCTTTCATGAAAATTTCTACTGCACGACGATCCACTTTTCCCATCGAGGTTATAGGTAGACTTTCTAGAAACTTGATGTCGTTAGGAATAGCAAAACTCTCCAACTTTGATTCACATAAATTTTTAAGCTTGTTCTCTAATCCTTCACGATTAACACCTTTCTTAACGACTACGAAAGCCTGTATATCTGTGCTACATCTAAGTGGATCAGGGGTTCCTATAGCTACTGCTTCCTCTACCGCTGGATGGCTTTTTAACAAATCTTCTATCATATTTGGCCAAACGATGTGACCAGCAGCGATTATTCTCTCCTGTTTCCTGCCAACCACATAGAGCCATCCATCACTGTCGAGATGGGCAATATCACCTGTACTAAGCCACCCATCTTTCAGGACCTTCATTGTCTCTTCTGGTGCATTCCAGTACCCTTTCATAACTTGAGGCCCCCTGATTTGTAGCTCCCCTTCCTTTCCAATCGCTTGCTCGACTTCTCCAAGCTGGAGATCAACGACCCTAACTTCTGTGTCAGGGTAAGGAAGACCTGCACTTAGATAGTTTATCTCCCCCTCAATGGGTGTTGCGTGGGTGGCTGGACCTGCTTCGGTAAGGCCATATCCCTGGTGAAATCGGCAGTCTGCAATCTGTTCGAAACGCCTCATATTTTCAGGACTTACACTTCCACCACCAGTATTAGCTAAGATGAGTGTTTTTAAGCTATTTTTTGTGAGATTCTGATGCCCTAATACTTCTCTAACAAACCTCGGAATTAAGGGGGCATGAGTGACATTGTTTTCACTGATTGCCCTGATGATTGCCTCAGGCTTCGGATCAGGCACGAGAACTAGAGTGCAACCATAACTCACAGCTTCATTCAAAACATTAAGACCGTAGCTATGAAACCATGGTATAGCGCAAAGTACAATTGGCCATCCTGCATGTTGAGGCTTTGAACTATATCCCCATCCGCGGAGCCAGAAGTAGCTTTGAAGTGCATTGGCAACTAGATTGTAATGTGTGAGCATTACGCCTTTAGGCTCACCAGTAGTTCCAGAGGTGAATAAAATACACGCAACGTCTTCTCTAGGATTGATAACTACTTTTTCTTTATTTAGCTTCGTTTGAGTAAGTTCTTCGAAATGGATACTTCCTGGAGGGAGTTTAAAATGGTATCTTAGCGTGCTTAAAATCCGAAGGTGAGTGGAAGCATAGCTTGCAGCTGATCCAACAATGATATTATTGGGTAGTCGCTTTGAAAGCTTTTCAAGAAACCGATCAAGTGTAATAAGGATTTCACAATCAAGGTCAGCAAGCTCACGATCTAACTCAGATAATGGATTTAATGGGTTAAGAGGTGCAACGATTCCTCCAGCAATTAGAGTTCCAGTGTATGCAACCAAAAAGTGAGGTGTATTCGGCAGAATAATACCAACTCGGGTATTTTTTTTAAGTCCAAGTTTCTGAAGTCCCGCGGCAAAATGAAGGCTTTGATTCCAGAGTGTCTGATAGTCAATCTTATTTCCAGCATATATTACTGCGATTCTATCGGGGTATTTTCGAGCACTATTTTCCATGAATGCATAAAGAGGCATCTCTGGATACTTGATGCTTAAAGGAACACCTCTAGGGTAGACTAGACTAACCATCGAGCCTTTTTTCGCATTCTCTTCATATAAATCGGGTGCCTAAAACCTTGATAAACGGCAATAGAATGAGTAATCATAATAGATCAAAGGGGTTTAGAGAGAACTATTCTCAATCTCATTCCATGCGTTTCGCAGACGATTCACAAATAGAATGAATGACTGTTCCCTGTTCCTGCTGTCGGAATGTTCCGATGACAAAAACATACACCGCGACAGCTTACTGTTTTTAAAGTCTTACCTATTCTTTCAGACCTTACGCTCGACTTATAAGAGGAGACTAACACCGGCAGGGAATTGTAAAACTTGAATTGTAAAAAAAATTCCCAAAAAAAGAGAGCTCATTTTGAGCCCAATTTCACATAGGATTAAGCTTTGAGCTTTGTTAGACGAGAATTGACTACAGCGAGCCTCTCTTCAAGGCGTTTTTTAACAGATTCAAGAAGCTCTATTTCCTCTTCCATTGTCATAGAAGCAAAATTCATCATCATACGCCTTCGGATCCAGTGACCACGCCAATGACCATAGTGACCATAATGTTGACCGCACTCACAATTCTGCTCTTGCTGCTCTTCAACTTGCTCTTCAGCTTGTTCTTCTACTTTTTCTTCTTTCTTTTCTTCGCTCATTTCATTCATCTCTGTCGTGTTAAATCTGGAACACTGCTTTTAGTATGCTACTAGATCACCTGCGTAGATTCTTGTGTATCAATTTAGGAAGAGAAACTGATTCCAATCTCTCTCAGGATTGTTTTTTATTATATGACGCCTTAATACGACTATATTTATGCAGTTTAATCCAGAGTTACACATGGCAGAGTTATATATAACATTGTTATATATATACCTTAAGTACATTTTAAATAAAACACGCTCATACACCATAGTATTTAATAAATAAAAAGATGGATTCAACACACTTTTCGTGAGGGAAAATCTACGGAGATCAAAGGCAGTTCGGGAAAAAGATTTGTAATATTTATTTCCATAATCTATTTAGTTTGCTTTTTAGTTTACTGTGCTATTTACAGAATTTTTCCTGGTCCTGAGTTCTTAGTTATTTTCGTCCTCCTATACGCGCTTTACATAGGTCGAACAAGAACCTTTATCGTAGAGTGGGCACCATTCATGATTCTTTTCATAGGTTATGAGGCCATGTATAGTTTAGCTGGGAGCCTAGCGAGTAATATTCATGTTACAGATTTGATTGAAATGGAACTCCGTTTATTTGGTTACATTCCAACACTTATTCTTCAACAAAACTATAGAAACATATTCTTAGACTACCTTGGAACTGCCCTTTACACTCTTCACTTTGTCCTCCCAGTTACATTCAGTTTGATCCTATGGAGGTACTCATTGAAGAATTACTGGAACTGGATAACAGCATTTCTTCTATGCTCATACTCAGCTCTTGCTACTTTCCTAATATTTCCATCAGCACCTCCGTGGTTTGGAGTAAACGCAGTGAGAATAATCTATCAGACTACACAATCTCTTGGCTTACCAACTTACCGAACCGTTTTTGACTACCTTAGTGCTAATCCCTTTGCTACCTTCCCAAGCCTCCACGCAGCTTACCCCTGGTTGATCTCAATGTACTCTATCAAGATTTATCGAGCTAAGGCGCTCCCAATATTGATACTCCCAATTATGATCTGGTTCAGCGCTGTCTATCTAGGTGAACATTATGTTGTTGATGTGATTGGTGGAATTATATTTGCAACAATCTCCTTCGTAATTGCGGAATATTTCTCGAGGATCTATTCATCATTCCATGAGTCGAGGAAAGGGGGAGTATCTTAACGAAGCTCAGATTAACTTATACTATGTATAACTCATAATTTCATATAAATATATAGTTATTATTTTAACTCTTCAACCATATGATAAGCTTTAATCGTCAGATTATCGGATGATCTACGACGCCTAGTATGGTCCTAGATAAGCTTGGCTCAAGTCTTTATGATGCGCTTCAAAGGGTTTTCAAAGCCCCTGTTGTCGATGAAGCGCTTGTAAAGGAGTTGATACGCGACTTTCAACGTGCATTGCTACAGGCGGATGTTAATGTCGCACTTGTGATGCAGCTTAGCCAGAATATTGAGAAGAGAGCTCTCAACGAGCAACTTCCTCCCGGTATAAGTCGGCGTGAACATGTTGTAAAAGTCGTGTATGATGAGCTTACTCGATTCGTGGGAGAGAAACCAGATGAGATCAGGATCCAGCCAGGTAAGCAGAACGTTATTATGCTTGTTGGGATTCAAGGCAGCGGGAAGACAACGCAGTCTGCGAAACTCGCTCGTTATTACCAGAAAAGAGGCTTCAAAACAGGTTTAATTACCTGTGATACATTCCGACCTGGTGCCTATAATCAGCTGAAGCAGTTAGCGGACCAGATTAAAGTCGATTTTTATGGAGAACCTGAGGCGAAGGATGCTGTATCTGTCGCGAAGCACGGCGTTGACCGGTTTAAGGGTTATGAAGTAGTTATCCTTGACACCTCGGGTCGACATAAGGAGGAGAAGGGGCTTATCGAAGAGATGCAGCAGATTGCAGCAGCAGTGAAGCCTCAGGAGATTGTTCTTGTTCTCGATGGAACCATTGGCCAGCAGGCGGCTTCTCAGGCTAATGCTTTCAAAGAAGCGACTCCTATTGGCAGTATCATCGTCTCCAAGCTTGATGGCACAGCTCGTGGAGGAGGTGCTCTTAGTGGAGTAGCTGCAACTGGAGCCCATATCAAATTCATAGGCACTGGAGAAAAGATTGAGGATATTGAGCCTTTTGTCCCAAGCCGCTTCATAGGGCGTCTTCTTGGAATGGGGGATATAGAGGGTTTAATCGCTAAAGTGAAGGAAGCGGAGCTCCCTACTACTGAAAAAGATGTTCGCTCCATGATGAGTGGCCACTTTACACTTCAAGATATGTATGAGCAGTTCGAGGCAATGCGAAAAATGGGACCACTTCAGAAAGTGATCGGGATGATCCCAAATATGGGGTACCAACTCCCAAAAGATCAGATGGATAACGCTGAGAAGAGACTTGATCGTTTTAAGGTTATAATACAGAGCATGACAGTGAATGAGAAAGAGGAGCCTAAGATAATTAATCAGAGTAGGTTAAGACGGATTGCGCGAGGAAGCGGAACAACTGAAGCTGATGTGAAGGAACTTCTGAAACAGTATGAACAGATGAAAAAGATGCTTAAATCCATGAAGGGAAATAGACGGCTTCGCAGCAATATGTTCCGATTTGAATAGATAAAATAAAAAAACTTTCTCTTTTGGGTACTGTAAAAAGTAATAGCTTATAAAACAGCGCTGTATAGAGCAAGGTGCTATGTGGGGGATACTAAGTAAAGAACCCCCACTAAAATGGGAGAAATAAACATGGGTAAGAGTCATGGACCACGCAGAAAGAGCAGAGCTGTTATGACAAAAAGGGTTCGAGACAGAGGAAAGATACCGCTCAGTAGGCTGCTCACAAAGTACAATGAGGGTGACAAAGTTATAATCAGGATTGATTCTGGAGTCCATAAGGGCATGCCACATAAGAGGTTCCAAGGACAGGTTGGCGAAGTTGTTGCAAAGCGTGGTAAAGCCTATGTTCTACATATAAAACAAACTACAACTTACAAGACTATTATAGCGTTACCAGAGCACCTAAGACTGCATCAGGAAGGTTAGAAATATGTCAGTTGTAGACAAGAAGGAGATCACGATACCAGAAGCTAAGGCTATACTTGAAGCTAAAGCAGAGGAACTGGATCCACTCCAGCGAAGGGTACTTGATTATACGATCCACTTCTCAAAAGTAGGAGCTGAAGAATCTGAAAAGCTTGTATCTGAATTGGTTGAAAAAGGAGAAATTGATAGACAACTCGCTGTACAGATAGCAAACTCTATGCCAGGCAGTATTGCTGAAATCCGAACCTTCCTTGGTCGTCAACGGATTATATCTGAAGACGCAGTAAATAACATTCTAATGATAATTAAGAAATACAGGACCACAGAATAAATCCTGTAGATGACCCCTTAGGAGGGCAACAAAATTGTATAGAGAAGCAAAAAAGTATGAAGAATATGCATATGTCCTTGACTATCTTCCCACAGGACGCCCAGGATTAACTCATACACCTCATACTCAAAGTGGGTTATTACAATTAATTGGAGATAGCTACTTTACCCTCCTAGAGGCGGCTCCTGTCAAAGATGCTGAATATAATATCCGTGAAAAGATATTTGTAGGGAAAGGCGACCGGGCACTAGTCAGCCACATAATAGGTCGGATAAAATATTCTGACCTCACAAGCGGCGCAAAAGCAGAGCTTCCAAGCATTTTAGAGATAATTGTGCAGGAGAATGAGCCTTACTTTGTTAACTTCTTCAATACATCTCAACAGGTAACCCCTCGTATGCATAGCTTAGAGCTTATCCCCGGCATCGGGAAAAGACTCATGTTCCACGTTGTAGATCTACGTGAAAAATATCCCTTCAAGAGTTTCAAAGATATAGAGGAAAGGATCAACCTTAAGGATCCTGGAAAACTTATTGCTAAGAGATTACTAGATGAGTTAAGTCAAGATGAGAAATACCTCTTATTCACAAGGCCAATGGCTGAGAAATTCTCTCAACCTTAGCTATCATGTAATTCTATCTTGAACAGTGTAATACCTTTGACAAACCTGAAAACCATTAGGAATATCTTTTTATGGCTCCCCATTGGATGGTAAAAGGATAAACCTTGAACGCAAGGAACTTTAGAGACCCCAGCCAAATGGCTTATACACGTAAAAAATACATGGGTGGAATACCGGGATCAAAGATCGTAAAATTTACTATGGGTAACACTAGCAAACAGTTCCCTGTCAAGGTAGAGCTTATCAACCTAGAGCATGGGCAGATACGACATAATTCACTTGAGTCAGCCAGGATAGCAGCAAATAGACAGCTTGAACTTCAACTTGGAAAAGATCTATACGTGATGAAGGTTGTACCATTCCCACATATTGTGCTAAGAGAACACAAGCGTGTTAATGTGGCTCAGGCTGACCGTTTCCAGGAGGGAATGAAGCGTCCATACGGTAAACCAACTGGAATTGCTGCTCGTGTTAAGCGTGGAGAACCATTAATCACAATCGAGTGTGAGCGGGAGGGTGTCGAGGTAGCAAAAGTTGCTCTGGAGAGAGCTCGTGACAAGTTCCCACTTCAAACAAGGGTATTTGTCAGGGAAGCAAAGGAAGTCACAGAATAAACGCTGAGATTTCTGGTGTTTCCGCTTATTGATATTAAATTTATTGGTTTAAGATTAGTTAAGAACCATAATGACTATCTTGCGCTGTTGAATCTCCTTAATTGATGTATGATTTCTATGTCGAGCATGTGTTAGAGGAAATTAGGAGCAGAGGCGCTAGGCGAGTTCTTCTCCAGCTTCCAGATGGGCTTCGCCCCTATGCATTCGACCTTGCTGAAACCCTGAGAGTCAACACAGGAGCCGAGATAATTCTTAGCGGAGACAGCTGCTATGGGGCATGCGACTTAGCGTCAAGACAAGCTGAGGAGCTTAATGTTGATCTTCTAGTCCATTACGGGCATACACCGATGATTGAGATGAAGATACCCGTATTTTATGTGGAAACCCGCATTCCATTCAAAGTTGATGAATTAGTTGAAGCAGCTCTACCAAGATTGAAGGAGTGGAAGCGTATAGGCCTCGCCACAACTGTGCAACATGCATATCAGCTTACAGAGGTTGCTGATGCTCTCCGTGCAGCAGGTAAGGTTACTTATATTGGTAAAGGAGACGCTAAGACGCCTCTTCCTGGACAGGTTCTTGGATGCCATTATTTGCCAGCTATCTCACTTGAGGAGGAGGTAGATGGATTTCTATTCATAGGAGGAGGACAATTCCATCCAATTGGGCTTGCGTTAAGTGCAGGTAAGCCTGTTGTGGTTGCAAATCCATATAATGGAACAATTACTCTCTTTGGAAATTCAGATCTGATGCAGCTAGCAAAACAGCGAGTAGCAGCTATCACCTATGCGAAATCAGCGAATATTATTGGCGTACTAGTTAGCAGTAAGCCAGGACAGAATGCATTAGATCTTGCTCACCATTTAGTTGAAAAGCTCAGGGAGAAAAAGTTCAAGGCTTTTCCCATCTACCTCGACGAAGTGAAGGAATCAACTTTAATCAATTTCAGTGAAGCTGAAGCTTTCATAGACACCGCATGTCCAAGGATAGCCTTAGATGGTGTTCCCGGCTTCGAACGCCCTATTCTAACCTCCCTGGAAGCCCAAGTATTGCTAGGGGAGAAGAGTTGGGAGGAGCTTTGGGGACGAGGCTATCTTGCATAATCAATCAATTTATTAGAAAGGCAGCTCCATAGCTTGTTCGTTCCCATAAGGACAAGCTCATAGTCAACACCACTCTTACAGGGTGGACTATAGTGAATAAAATATGCCCATAAAAATAAATCAGAAGGTTTTCCCAGGTGAGGAACTAGCGGTTATTGAGGAATACAATGAAGGGAAAGGCTCGTATCAAGAGGAGGGTCTAGTACGCTCCGAGGAGCTAGGTGAGACGAAGATCAACCAAGAGAGTCGAGCCCTCGATGTAAACAAATATACAAGGAGACTTAACTTGCCTGAGGAAGGCGGAATCGTGATTGCGGAGACTGGAAGTGTTACCCGTAGAGACGCCCGCGTCGACATCACCCTCCTAAACGGTAAGAAATGCGCACCAACTTGGACTGGCGTTATACACCAGAACGATGTGGCACGCGAATTCGGGAGAAATGTTGAAGCAGCGTTAAGAACTGGAGATATCTTAAAGGCTAGGATAGTTAATACGAAGAACACAATTATACAGCTTGCTATGGATGGACCGGAATATGGTGTAATCTACGCTTACTGTAGCCACTGTGGAGGTGTACTAGATTACGAGCGTGGACAGCTTGTTTGCCAGACATGCAAGCGTGTCGAGCGGCGGCAGATAGCACGTAGTTACGGCAAGGAGGATATTACATGAAGCTGAATATAGTTAAGGATGAGGAGGGCTACCTGGAGATAGAGTTTGGTGGAGAGAGTCATACGCTTCTCAACCTCCTACAAAGTAGTCTCCTAGAGGACCCTAATGTCGAGATGGCTGGCTATAATAGACCCCACCCATTAATGGATCGAAGCCGCCTCTTCATCAAGATGAAGAAAGGGAAGAAGACTCAGGAAGCCTTAAAGAAGGCTGCTGATAACGCAGAGAAGAAGATGAACAAGTTCCTCGAAGATTTCCGTGAAAGCCTAGCTGACCTTAAAAAGTAGAATCAATATTTTTTCTTCGAGCAGATTGATTCCCATCAAACTCAAGCAGCCGAAAAAAGAGATCAGGATTATAGGAATCACAGCTAGAAGAGAGAGCAACCAAACAATTATAGTTGGCGCCATATTCAGAGGAGCATTATGGCTTGAAGGTCTACTTAAGTGTGAAACCAATGATATTGATATTACACCTTCAGTTATGCAAATGCTTAAAAATTCTCGTCATTTTGGCCAGACAAGAGTCGCAATAATAGATATTGATTCTTCACAGGATGTGGTTTCATTCAACCCTAAAATATTTTTCATAGTAACAGGCAAACCTGCGATCCTTCTAAACCAAAAAAAGGGTGAAGAATGTGAAATATATCAGCTACGGGTTAGAGATAAAATAATTGAATCATCGGTTTCAGGGCTCAGCAGGGTGGCTGCACAACGGGTTTTAAATGCTTCTAGCAGTGAAAAAGGCTACCCTGAAGCCATCAGAGTTGCAAAAATTGTAATGACAAGTCAGCAAGCCATCAATAATTCATAAGGTTTAAAAGAAAACGATCCAGCATACCACGGGGTAGGGAGGGAAATCAAACGAAGTTCTGCTCACAGTGCGGCACAATGTGTAACATAGATTACAAGGGAAAACTATACAAATGTCCCAATTGCGGAGCTGAGGAGCCTCTAAGCGAGGCAAGTGTGATTCAGAGGGATAAGCAGGAGGACGACAAGATAATTGTAATCGGCAAGAAAGAACAGAGCCTAAAGACGATGAGCACTGTTAAGTTGAAGTGCCCGAAATGCGATAACGATAAGGCTTACTGGTGGATGGTGCAGACACGGGGCATCGATGAGTCTTCAACCCAGTTTTACAGGTGCACAAAGTGTGGCTATACCTGGCGGGACTATAGTTAATAGCTAACTCTTTAAACAACTCTGCACATCGTATCTTCAACTAAATCGGAGATATTGCCCATGTTTGAGGTAGAGGTTTCACGCATAGACCCCTTCCGGAACCTCGTAAAGGCGCTGAGCGTCATAGTCGAGGAGGGGACATTCACCATGAACGAGGCTCAAATTAAACTACTCGCCATGGATCCAAGTCACGTCGCAATGGTCGACTTCGAGCTACCATCGGACTTCTTCGACAAATACAGGTGCGAGGGAGAGCCACGGCTGTCGGTGAATATTAAGGAGTTGCTCAAGTTCCTGGACCGAGTTGACAAGGATGAAGATGTATCTATTAGACTGGATGATGAGAAGGCGCGACTTGTGATTAACTGTCGTCGAGGCGGTAGAGGAAGACGCTTCGAAATGCCTATACTCGAGCCCCTAGATGAGGAGGTCCCACAGCCGAAGATATTCTTCAAAGCGAAAGCTAGGCTGCTTACGGATAGTCTCCGAAATGCGATTCGTGACGCTAACCTTGTGAGTGAACATGTTAAAGTCGCTGTTGAAGGGGAGATGCTTAAGGTTTCAGCTCTTGGCGACATGGGCTCAGTTGTCAGCGAATGGGAGAAGGGAAGCGATGATCTCATTGAGCTTAAAGCAGAGGAGGACAGCAACGCGACCTTCACGCTCAGTTACCTAAACGAGATAGCGAACGCGGCTGGAAGCAGCGGAGAAGTCGTAACAATCGAGCTTTCAACAGACATGCCAATAAAGATGGACTTCGAGCTCCCGAAGGGAAAGCTGGTCTACTATTTAGCTCCTTGTATAGGTGTTTAACTCACAAAAATAAATAAAATTTTCTTCTAGTATCTTTAAGCCAGCTACATTTTTTCTTCCCGTATTTTTGCTTTACCCTAGCTGAATTGTGAAGGTTGGCATTTCATCAACCATGACCCAGAGGCCAGTTTTCCCTGAATTAGGGTATATTGGAGTTGAACTTGAGGTACCATCAAAGAGAACAACTGCTCCATTCCAGATAATCGTTCTCCCGGTTTGGAATGAATCAGTAGTGGAGCCATTCTTTTGGGGATTCCACTCGATCACGCCATTTTGGCCTCTCAGGTAGCCTCGGGATGCAGGGGCAGTATCGTTGTTGAAGCAGTAGAGTGAGTCTTTATGTTGAGATTGACCCATATTAACCATTAAACCGGAGCCTGCCCC
>Ga0315282_10010517_pt1 | contig 14488 bp, 9 predicted proteins | sample YL17G07_20_MG_FD_203693 | JGI IMG/M metagenome (GOLD analysis project Ga0315282, IMG submission 203693) | Sediment microbial communities from Yellowstone Lake, YNP, Wyoming, USA - YL17G07_20 | ecosystem: Environmental > Aquatic > Freshwater > Lake > Sediment | place: USA: Wyoming | collected...
GGAATAATGACCAAACCCGCTTTATCCAACGGGCGGTGCCTTCGATACCGCTGCTATTCCAGGGGGCGCCCATATCCCACCGGGCAAAGAACATCAAATACGCCCGAACCGTGTCTGCTCCATAGCGAGATACCAATTCATCTGGGGCAATCACGTTACCTCGACTTTTCGACATTTTTTCAGAATCTTCACCAAGAATGATTCCTTGATTACGAAGCTGTACCATTGGCTCGGGGCCGGCTGTAATACCCATATCCCGGCAGGCTTTATGGAAAAACCGGGTATAAATAAGATGCATAGTAGCATGTTCAATCCCTCCCGTATAGGTATCCACAGGCATCCAGTAATCATATTCTTTTTGATCGAAAGGTCCTTGATCATAATGCGGGCTTAAATACCTCAAGTGATACCAGGATGAACACATAAAAGTATCCATGGTATCGGTTTCGCGTTCGGATGGTTGACCACATATTGGACACGATGTGAATTTCCAGGTGGGATGTAATTTAAGAGGGCTTTCTCCAGTCGGGCGCCATTCAACATCCTCAGGCAACAATACCGGTAAATCGGCATCTGGTACCTCGACTGCGCCATGCTCCGGGCAATAGATGATCGGTATTGGCGCACCCCAATAGCGTTGCCGCGATATCAGCCAATCTCGTAAGCGATAATTTACAGTTGCCTTTCCAATACCCTTGGTCTCCAACCAATCGGTAACCTTTTTAACAGCCATATCTCCAGTAGTACCCGTAAATTGGCCTGAATTGATCATCGTTCCATACTGATCGTGGTAGAGAACATCTCGATAATACTCATGCGCCCATAACATTTCTATCAATGTCCGGTATTTGGCTTTACCAGGATCGATTTTCGAACACCTTCTTAGGATTGATTTTTCGGTGTCCAATGAATTCCACTCGATGGTTGCATCCGGGAAGACGAATAGCCATCGCGCCCCAACGATTTCGAACCAAATGCCAGGCTTCACAAGCTTTTGGACCAGATTTAGATACTGCTCCATTTTATCAGCCGGAATGTTAACATAATGACCTGACTTATTTTGGTGAGGTTGCAGTCCCTTAGAACTCAAGTCCCTTAGAATTTTTTCTGTGACCAAATCTTTTGGTAAATAAGATTTGGATAAGCCATCATTACGGTCGATTACCGGCAATATCGGTAAACCATACTTGAGAGCAAAAGCAAAGTCGCGTTCGTCATGAGCCGGCACCGCCATGATTGCGCCTGTGCCATAAGTCACCAAGACATAATCTGCTATCCAGATCGGGATTTTTTCATTATTCACAGGATTCACAGCATACCCGCCAGTGAAAACCCCCGTCTTATCCTTATCTACCGCCTCGCGTTGAATATCACTTTGCCGCACTGCTTGAGAAATATAAGCGTCCACTTCAGCTTTTCGATCGGGTGCTGTAATTTTTAATACCAATGGATGTTCTGGGGCTAGCACCATAAACGTAGCTCCCCATAAGGTGTCGGGGCGGGTTGTAAATACCTCCAATAAGTCATCATATTCGGTTCGGAAGTAAACACTGGCTCCTTCTGATCGGCCAATCCAATTGGATTGCAGGGTTTGAACGCGCTCCGGCCAATCCAAATGAGAGAAATCCAATAACTCTTCTGCATAACTGGTTGTACGGAAAAACCACTGCTCCAGTGTCTTCTTTATCACCGGTGTACCACAACGTTCGCAATGCCGATCGTCACCCCAGACCTGTTCACGCGCCAAGGTGGTGTTGCAATGCGGGCACCAATCTACTGGCGCTTTCTTGCGGTATGCCAAACCATGTTTTCGTAATTGAGTGAAGAACCATTGAGACCAACGGTAATACTCCGGATCAGATGATATAGCTTCTCTTCTCCAATCGAACATTGCACCCATGCTCCGAAGTTGTTGTCGCATCCGTTCGATATTTGAATAAGTCCACTCTTTCGGGTGAATGTTCCGTTTTACTGCGGCATTTTCGGCTGGAAGCCCAAAAGCATCAAACCCGATGGGGAATAAGACATTATTCCCATTCATGCGCATAAATCGGGCTCGAGCGTCAGATGGCGTCATTGCATACCAATGACCAATATGCAAATCGCCTGATGGATACGGAAGCATGGTCAATGCATAATGTTTAGGTTTCGAAGGATCGACATCTGCATGATATAAACCATCTGTTTCCCATTTTTTCTGCCATTTAGGTTCGATTTCTTTAGGGTCATAAATCGTTCTTTCACTCATAAAATTTCTCCACGACAATTAGTGTTAATATTTTGAAGATGATCAATTCAGGTTTTCTTATAAACTGATTTTCAAATTTATGATTGCTATATACTCTGTGGCACGAAGTTTGCAACAATTATTGCCAAACCAAATGTTGCTATCATTACGGAGCTTTCATGGATACTCAACCGGAATTGGCTTGGAAACAACTCTTTTTAAATTTATCCCGGCGCGTCGATGTTAAAGTTACATATAACGGCACTCATAGCACCCATGTTGCCTATTGGGTTAAAGCTATTGCCAAGAAATTAGAACTATCTGAGCAATATATACAAACCGTTTTCTGGGCATCTCTTTTCCATGATATCGGAAAAATCGGCGTACCCGATGAAGTCCTGACGAAAAACGGGCCATTGACCAAGGACGAATGGGTTATCATGAAATTACATCCGGTCGTTGGCGCAAATATTGTTAATTCACTCAATTCATTAGCAGATACAACGTCTCTCATCCGTTCTCACCAAGAAAAATTTGATGGTTCAGGTTATCCCAAAGGGTTAATCGGCTTAGAAATTCCTCTGGGAGCGCGCATACTTGCTGTTGTCGATGCATACGACGCGATGACGAACAAACGGGTTTATCGTTCTGCTTGTAGTCATGAAGAGGCGGTTACAGAATTGAATAATATGCGCGGAAGACACTTTGATCCTCAGGTCGTTGATGTTTTTTTAGAAGTCTTAGAAAGTCAATCTTATACCTCGAATTAACTCTAAATAAATAAAAAAATATCCTTCGTTGAACAGGGACGAAGGATACTCCGCGGTACCACCCTGCTTGCTCATGAGTGGAATCATCCATTATGATCAGGTTTGGATAAGTCCCCGGCAAAACTATGCCAGAATATGAGCCGCTTGTGTTCGCAATAACGGGCGAAGCCCGTAACCAGCTAGAATATATATATCAATATCTTCACCGGTTAAGTTTGCCTTTACAGCTATAGGCAGCAGGCGAGTTCGGTCAATTGTGATATTCCACAGATACCCTATCGGGTTTACACCTCTCTCTCCCGATTCGCTGGTGGATGACTTACTACTCCTGCTATCACTTTCAAATATCGGTCAGTAAAATTTATGTAATCATTCAAATATCTTGAATGAAAATGCTATGTCTCTGGGTTAGACATAAGTGGACCCAGTGGGATTCGAACCCACGACCTTCTCAATGCCATTGAGACGCGCTCCCAACTGCGCTATGGGCCCTCATTAGATTCTGGGTATTAAAACCTCCTGGTCCAGTGGACCTGGAGGGATTCGAACCCTCGACCTCTTCAGTGCGATTGAAGCGCGCTCCCAACTGCGCTACAGGCCCCTATTATAGGGTAACAGAATTTTACCTGAGTGAAATAAAGCTGTCAAGCACAACGAATCTGGCTTTGATGTTGAATTTAAGGCTATAATCAGTTCCAGTTTTTTGGAGGAATTTCTGAATGGAATCCGTAATAAATACCTTCTTAGAGCGTCAATTGGGTTTATTAATAAAAGCGCATAATTCTCATTTCGATGCAATTGCTTTAACCCCTTCGGCAAGCCTGGCTTATTTTACTGGCATGAAATACGAATCCTTTGAGCGGCCTATTTTGGTTTTGTTCATTCCTGATAAACCATTAATATTCATTTTACCTGAATTAGAAGCCCACAGAACCCATGGTTTGCCTTATCCAATCACAGTCATCACTTACAATGATGATCCCAATACCTGGCCGAAGGCGTTCATTCAGGCAAGAATGGATGGAGGACTAAAACCCGCAGCACAGATCGGTATCGATCCTAATCACTTTCGTTGGTTGGAGATGCGTTATCTGGAAGAGGCGATTCCAGGCATTCGACTTTCGGACGCTCAAGATTTACTTGCATCGGCAAGATTACATAAAAGTGAAAGCGAGATAACCTCTATACGCAAAGCAGTTGATATTGCCCAACTCGCTTTATTAGCCACCCTCCCTTTGATCAAAACTGGAATGACCGAAAAAGAACTCGCATCGGAATTGATCGTACAACTCTACCGGCATGGGTCCGATCCATTATTGCCATTCTTACCTATCGTTGCCTCAGGTCCCAATAGCGCAAATCCCCATGCGACCCCAACCGAGCGATTATTATCGCCGGGAGATTTATTGATCATCGATTGGGGAGCTAGTTATAATGGTTACATTTCGGATCTAACCCGTACTTTCTCAATTGGCAAGGCTCATCCCAAAAGCCAGCAAATCGGCAATATCGTTGCGCTTGCCAATCAAGCTGGTAGACACGCTGCAGCACCCGGCGTCACAGCCCACGAAGTCGATAAAGCAACCCGTTCTATCATTTCTAAGGCAGGTTATGGCGAATATTTTATCCATCGCACCGGTCACGGGATTGGACTAGAAGGCCACGAAGAGCCTTATATTCGTTCGGGAAATGAGGTCGCTTTAGATCCGGGGATGGTATTTACCATTGAACCGGGAATCTACATTCCGGATGAGGGAGGGGTGCGCATCGAAGATAACATTGTCATTACCGCGACCGGGGCAGAAACCCTCAGCTCTTTACATCGGGAGCTCAACATCATCGGTGAATAAATGATTATTTCAGGCTTCATCAATAATCTCATCGAAAACCAACATGTACCGTGATTTATTATTAATTGGAGCTTCCCTTTTCTTGTGGGGGGTCGGCGAAACGGCATTTTTCTCCTTCCAGCCCTTATACCTGGAGCAGCTCGGAGCAACCCCTCTCCAGATCGGAGCCATCATTGGCGGTTACGGTTTCGCCGGTATCCTGGTTCACATGCCTGCCGGCTACCTCGCAGATCATATCGGCCGTCGACCTGTAATGCTAGCCGGTTGGTTGCTGGGTTTACTCTCCACGGTCATCATGCTGGCTGCAAAGACCTTACCCTTATATATTGCCGGTATGTTCTTATATGCTTCTACAACCTTCGTTGTTGCACCAATGAACAGCTATGTCACTTCGGCGAGAGGAAATTTCTCCGTCCAGCGAATTCTGACCCTCGTCTCGATAGGTTACAACCTGGGAGCTATTATTGGGCCAATCGTCGGCGGCACTATTGGAGAGCATTTTGGGTTCAGGATAATATATCTTTTTGCGGTTTGCATTTTCATTATTTCAAACCTTATCATCTACTTTATTCATTCACAGCCAGTGGAGATTGAAAACCGGTCGGAAAACGGCAAAAGTCTATTATCCAATAGTAATTTCATCCTTTTCACCTTTTTCTTGTTCTTTTCTTTTTTTGCAATGTATCTTCCCCAACCACTCACACCGAATTATTTACAAAATGACCAGGGTTTCAATTTAGTTAAAATCGGACAATTCTATGCTATCAACGCGATTGGAATAGTATTATTCAACCTCGTTCTGGGGCATTTCGAAGCCAAAACAGGTTTCATTCTCAGCCAGGTGTTTATGTTACTGTATTCTGCAATCTTATGGAAGACTGGTGGAGAATTTTGGCTCATAATCGCTTTTTTCTTGTTAGGCGGTTTTCGTTCCGCTAGATCAATGGCGACTGCGATGATCCGCTCCCTTGTAAATCCCGCCAATATGGGGTTTGCATACGGCATTGCAGAAACGATGGGTTCAGTCGCGTTGATTGCTGCTCCCCTACTTGCCGGATATCTGTATGGGCAAAATCCATTAAATATGTTCCGGGTAGGTTTCTATTTAACCTTCCTCTCGATTATCATTTCTATGGTAATCGGGCGCGTTCGCCAATCCAAACAAAACTACTCCTGATCTATGCTGGGTTAGGTACCTTGACTTTCAATTATTGACTGACCTCCCCTCTTTGTAAATATTAGGGCTGTCTCAAGTAATCATTGCGTCCCGGGTAAATAATCCTCTTCCTGCACTTGGGGAAAATTTCATTTCTCCGCTGCAGGCTCAGGTTCTCTAATTCCTATCCCATTTCAATACTTTTTAACAGCCCCATTGTTAATTATCTAATCAATAACTCATTCTTCTTTGGTAGAACTTAATTCTTTCTGTTTTGCTGCAATGATCTCTTGGGCTATGTGATTCGGAATAACCTCATAGTGGGAAAATTCCATGCTGAATATTCCTCTTCCACCCGTAATTGAACGTAAGTCAGCAGTATAATGCAACATTTCAGCCATCGGTACTTGTGCAGTTACAATAGAATGTCCCTTCTCAGTATCCATTCCCTGAACCCTGGCGCGCCGCGTATTCAAATCACCTAATACATCACCCATATATGATTCGGGAACAACAATCCTGACATTCATAATCGGCTCCAACAAAACCGGCGATGCATCTTTGACCGCCAGTTTGAAAGCTTCACGTCCCGCAATTTCGAACGCAACGGGTTTTGAATCAACCGGATGCTCTTTGCCATCATAAACTGATACTTTAACATTTTTAACTGGATAGCCCGCTAACACTCCATCTTTCATCACCGATTTGATGCCTTTTTCAATGGCTGGCATATAACTTGAAGATATTGCTCCACCAAAAACATCATTAGAGAACTCATAATCTTCATCTGGCAGAGGCTCTATCCGCATAGAGACTTCTCCGAACTGGCCAGCACCACCTGTTTGTTTCTTATGACGATAGGTAGCTTGACCCGGTTTTGTTATGGTTTCTTGGTAAGGCACTTTGGGTAAATCGAAGGTTAAGTTCGTCTGAAATTTTGTTTCCGCTTTCCGAATAGCTACATCGATATGCTGGTCGCCCATTCCCTGCAGGATTGTCTGGTTTGTGCTTGGTTCTTGCCGCCAGGAAAGTGTCATATCCTCTTCGCATAAACGCGTTAGAGTTGGGCTAATTTTGGCAGAATCAGACTGGGTTTTTGGAAAAACCGCTACCTGATAAAGGGAATTTGGATATTCTGGTACTTTAAACGTTACCGCCTGACCTCGATCACAGAGTGTGTCTCCTGTGGCTGTCAGGCTTAATTTTGGAACCGTCGCAATGTCGCCAGCGTGCACTACTTTAACCGCAAATGCTTCTTTCCCGCGCAATATATGAAGCGTTCCCAATCGTTCTTCGGTTTCTTTAACACTATTCCATACTCGCGAATCGGATGAAATCATGCCCGAGTACACTCTGAAATAAGTAATTTTCCCCACATACGGATCCGCAGTTGTTTTCCAGACATAAGCAGCTAAAGGACCATCATCTGAAGTAATTAATTCTATCTCACCATTTTTTGTTTTACCCGTTTTAGCAGGGACATCTTTCGGCGAAGGAAATAAACCAATTATGGTATCAAGCAATGGAATGATCCCAATTTCGGCTGAGCCAGATGTGACGAGAACCGGTATAAAACCGCCTGACTGTATGGCAGCCCGCAATCCTCGCAGAATTTCATCGGGCGACAATTCAGCGCCTTCTAAATATTTTTCCAACAATGAATCTTCACCCTCTGCAGCAGCTTCGATTAGCTCCATTCTGGCTACTTCAACCTCGTCAACCAGGTCAGCGGGTATATCTGAAACTATTTTTCCATCACCTTCAAAAGCCTTTAGATTGATTAGGTCTATCACCCCCTTGAAATCCCCCGCCTCACCCCACGGTAGTTGAACCGGGACTAATCGAGTCGAGGTGATGTTTCTCATCGAATCAAGCGCCTTACGGAAATTCGCATTCTCGCGGTTCATTTTAGTAATGACCACAAAGCGAGGCAATTCAAAACGGTCACAATAATTCCATGCAATTTCTGTCCCAACTTCAGTGCCAGCTACAGAATCGACTAAGATTAAAACCCCATCAGCCACACTTAGAGCTGAGATCATCTCTCCGATAAAATCACTATAGCCCGGTGTATCTAATATATTGATTTTATAGCCTCTATATTCGACCGGTAAAATGGCCGTCGAAAGCGAAATTCCGCGCCGGATTTCTTCGTCTTCGAAGTCGCTGACTGTCGTACCATCTTCAATCTTACCTAATCGCGTCGTCGCTCCGGTGGTATGCAGTAACGCTTCTGCCAGCATCGTTTTCCCGGCTCCGCTATGAGATGTCAGAACAATATTACGAATAAACTCGGTTGTATACTCTTTCATTTATCAATCCTTCCTCGGTCAGATGAATTCAGTCGAAATTTTATTTTAAGTTAAGATAGTATCCTTGTCAAAGAGTGATTTCTGAGGGTGTCGAAAATAATCGGATAGATTTCATCCTCACCCATAAAATTCGAAAAAGCTATAAAAAATTCCTGCATTTCGATCAATAAATACCTAAAACTATTAAATTTACCTCGTCGTTTTATTATTTTCCATTCTCGACTATAAAATTTTTTCGATGTAAAATTTGAATCCACGATCTAAATATACAATGTTGGTCTAGTATATAATAAATTTTGTTAGAATCCATTGACTTTTACGGTCCAACCGATGTCAAACTGGTCAAGAAAAATTATCTATAGAATATGGTATCTCCGAAAACCTCCATGGGATACGAACATTTCCCCTCCGGAGCTTATGGATTATATCAAATCTCACCCTCCAGGAAAAGCGTTAGATCTGGGTTGCGGCACCGGAACAAATGTTATTACCCTGGCTGAGCATGGATGGCAAGCCTATGGAGTGGATTTTGTCAGTCGTGCTATCCATCTCGCTCGTCAGAAAGCCCACAAAACTGGGTTAAGAGTTGAGTTCTTTTGCGATGATGTAACTATCTTAAAAAATATCACCAGTCAATTCGACCTGATATTGGATATCGGTTGCTACCACAGCATTCTCAAAAACAAAGTACCGATTTATGTTAATAATATCGAAAACTTGTTGAAACCCAAAGGTAATTATCTTCTGTATGGTTTTTGTAGCCCAGATCCCGCCTCGACCGGATTGACGCCGTTTCACTTGGAAGCCTTAAACAAGGCATTGCAGGTCGTTGATCGACATGAAGGTTGGGATGGAGAACGACCTTCTGTCTGGTTGAGGTACCAAAAACCTGATGTTTGATGGTTACCCATAAATATGAAAATCCTTTTCATTTTTCTCGATGGGGTTGGATTAGGTGTCGATAATGCCGAAGTCAATCCATTCGCCCTTTGGTATACACCTCATTTGCAGGATATTTTGAATGGCAAACGATTGCTGGCGAAAAATGCTCCTTTAGAAAGCAGCCAGGCTACTTTGATTTCGATAGATGCCACATTAGGAGTAGCAGGGATGCCCCAATCTGCTACCGGGCAGGCCGTCCTTCTCACTGGTAAAAATGTACCTGCTTTGATCGGTGCCCATTATGGTCCAAAACCAAACAAGCCAATTATCGAATTAGTAACCAATGGCAATTTATTTTCGATGTTAATAGGTCGGGGCAAAGAATCCAGCCTGCTCAACGCATACCCACCCCGTTTTTTTAGCTCCATTATCAATGGACGCAGGATTTTATCCGTCATCCCTCTCGCAGCGACCAGCGCTGGATTGAGATTGAAAAACAACTTCGATTTGATCCATGGCAATTCATTATCAGCAGATTTTACCGGGCAAGGTTGGCACGACCACCTGGGAATCACGGATATCCCAGTAATGAATCCACTCCAAGCAGGGAAGCAGCTGGCAAAACTTGCCCACAATCTTGATTTTGCTTTTTTTGAATACTGGCTGAGCGATTACGCCGGGCATCACCAAAACATGAACGAAGCAGCTCAAGTGGTGAACCAATTCGACGAGGTGCTCGATGGGTTGATGCAAGATTGGGATCCGAACACCGGTTTGATTATCATCACTTCAGATCACGGCAATATGGAAGATTTAAGTACCCGTCGCCATACGCTAAACCCGGTCCCTTTGCTTGTTATCGGGGCTCCCAAATTGAGGAAGTCTTTTATCAAAAATATCGAGAGCATGACCGATATTGCGCCCGCGATTTTAGAAACAATCACCGGTCAAGACTCACAAAATCAACTTTGATTGAAAACAACCGCACAGGATAAGACTGAAGATTAAAATCCTAAAAGTTACATCCTCCCCTATAAAATTATAGAAACGCAATAAAAACAAGTACCTAATTAGTAATCATTGGGCTGAATTACAGATCGCAATCCAGCCCATCAAGATTTAACAGGTAGTCCTCCACTAGCTGGATAGTTTTTCCTTATGTTCCCGCACCAATTCACGTCGTAAAATTTTTCCTACCATTGTTTTTGGTAGTTCATTGCGAAACTCGACATGGGTTGGTACTTTAAATTTAGCCAGTTTATCCTTACACCATTCATTGACTTCTTCTTTGGTCATTACTTCCCCGGGTTTTACCACTATCCAGGCTTTTATCGTTTCCCCGCGATACGCATCTGGAATCCCAGCAACACCGACCTCAAGAACTTTCGGGTGGGCAGCGATCACTTCCTCGACCTCGCGTGGCCAAACCTGGTAACCACCGGGTTTTATTACCTCTTTCTTGCGATCGACGATATAGAAATAACCTTCTTCATCCATACGGGCGATATCTCCGGTATACAACCACCCATCCCGCAGAGTGTTTGCAGTTTCGGTTGGCATATTGTGATAACCCTTGAATACTTGAGGCCCTTTGACAACCAATTCGCCAATTTCTCCCGGTCCTAGCTCAGTTACTTCATCATCCAGGCTGATGATTTTGCAATCCACATCAGGCAAGGGTAAACCGATTGAACCAACCGGGCTATCTTGATAAAGGGGATTACAATGCGTTGCGGTGGGAGCCTCCGACAAGCCATAACCTTCCACCAGCTTGCCGCCGGTAAGCTCTTCAAATTTGACTTTGGTCTCCCGCATTAGTGGCGCAGAACCAGAAATGCATGCCTTGATGGTATCCAGTTTATACTTCCCGGCTAATACATCTGGGTGAATATTGATCGCGTTATACATCGTTGGAACCCCAGGGTATATCGAAGCATGATATTTCTGGATGCTCGTCAAGACGTCCTTAAGATCTCGTGGATTAGGGATCATCACCATAGCGGCAGCCGTTTTGATTGCAAAACACATACCCGCTACCATTCCATAAACATGAAAGAGCGGAATTGCCATCAAGACGACCTCTTTACCTTCAACAGCATCCGGTATCCAGCTTGCAATCTGAATTGCGTTGGCTACGAGATTTTTGTGGAGAGCAATTGCTCCTTTTGAGATACCCGTGGTACCCCCGCTGTATTGAAATAATGCGACATCGTCGGACTTAACTTCGATATTGGGTTTATCTTCAGGTTTATTTTGTTGGATCAAGTCTTGCATCCAAAAATCACCTTCGGTAATTTGGACTTTGAAACCGCCTTTTTTTTCTTTGGTGAGCGAAAATAGAAAAGATAGAATTGGTGGGAGCGTTTCTTTTAAATTGGTAACCACGAGAGTACGTATTTTTGTCTTGGGTTGCACCTGTTTGATCAGGTTATAAAAATTACTCATCACCAACATAACCTCTACCCCAGCGTCGTTCACTTGATGTTCGATCTCTCGGGGAGTATAAAGAGGATTGGTAGCTACAACAACGGCACCAATTTTCATGATGGCAAAATAAGCCGTCACAAATTGGGGTGTGTTGGGCATAAATATTCCTACCCGATCACCCTTTTTAACGCCCAGCTTCGCCAAGCCTGCTCCCAGACGATCAGTAATCTCACTCATCTCTTTATAGCTGATCTGTGCGCCTTTAAAATTTGTACACGGAGAATCGGGATACTTTTTGGCTGCATCGTCTAAAAGTTGGAACAATGGGATTTCAGGATAGTCAATATGATAAGGTACCCCCACATCATAATGTTTATACCAGGGTCGATCGTTCATTTCCTCCTCCTCAATACATGATCTAATTTTTAAATACGTTGATTAATAGTATAGAGATAAGTAGCATAGTTGTCAACAATATAATCGCCATTTTTATGAATAATCCCGAGATGAGGGATTGTGTTATTAGAGGCATCCGAGGTAAAATTTTTAGGTTATCATTACAATCGAAGGTCAAAGATATGTCTAAATTTTATACGCTAAAAGCGCGATGGTCATCATGGTGCACCCGGATGATATTGAGTTCTCCTGCGCAGGAACGATTAATCATCCAGAACATTGGGCTGCCCGCTCTGGACGCTCTCGAATCAACGTTTCCTGCTACCGGGCAACCCAATCTCTTCGATGAGTTTGAAGCCGGATGTATGCAGAGAGCTTTCGGGTTGTGACCCTGGTAGATGATGAAGAGTGGGAGCAAACTCAGGGAATCGTATTCCACGAATGAGGTTAAATCATTCCATATCTTGAAAGCGCAACTTTCAAAATCATATTGACCAATTCTGAATGGCCGATGCCTCCCGCTGCAGCTTCGATAACCAAATCTGAGATTCCCGGCGATAATCCAGGTAAGGGGTTAATTTCCAGAATATAAGGTCTCCAGTTATCATGGGCGTCCAACCGAAAATCAACCCGTGAAACATCCAAAGCCCCCGTCACCCGAAACACCGCAGCAGTGAGCCAGTTGAGTTCATCCACCATATCTTTTTCCAGGGGAGCCGGGCAAAGGTAATTCAATTTATCGGCAAGAGCCACTTTCAACCGGTTGCTGTACACCACGTCGGTTGTTTCAAATGGCTTTAAATCGACCTCCATTGGAAAGAGAAAATGAAGCCCAGCTTGCATCCGGAATGCATCCTCGTCCTCTGGTAAGCGCCGGGCAACCGGTCCAACCAGATTGCCAACAATCCCTACGGTTACTTCACGCCCTTCAATATATTGCTCTACCAGGGCAGGTTCTTTATAACGATCGATGATATATCTGACCTGCTCACGGAGCTCAGATTCGTTATTGACAATAGATTTACCTGAAACACCCATACCAGTGCCCTCTCGGCTAGGTTTTACAAATAAAGGAAAGTGCATATCGTCATTCAGGGGTTCATTGGCTCTTTCAAAGGTTTGAAAGGGTGGTGTTGGTAATTCATGGTAGTGAAGAATTCGTTTGGTCATCGATTTATCCAACGTTAGAGCCAGGGTCAATACTTTGGAACCCGTATATGGTATTCGCAACATCTCCAGCAAGGCGGGTATTTGAGCTTCGCGAGCATCGCCAAAATGTCCTTCGCAAATATTAAAGCAAATATCGGGTTTGAATTTGCGGATGGTGTCTAATAAGGTGATATCGCCTTCGAGAAACTCGCAGGTGTAACCTCCCGAGCGGATCGCTTCGGTTAATGCCAGAATTGTATTTTCAGAATCCAGATCGTCCCATTGGTCTGCAGCCATACCCTCAAACCTTGGAGCATTTTTCTTTAAATTTGCCAGTAATGCCACTTTTAATTTCATCTTCTGTTCTCCTTCTTTCAGAAGCAAGATTTTCAATTATTTGTAATTATTAACTTCTGTCGTTCTTTATTCTTTTTATTGATAATCAATAATCTTGTGGTCTCTTCGTCAATAAATCATACGCTACTTACGTTGCATTGAATAATTACATTCTAACCATTGACGTATCTCCACCGCTAGTTGCTCAACGATTTCGTCTGTGACGTCAAACCACCTTATCTTTGGATCATCCGGTTTGAACCAGTTTGTTTGGTGACGAATAAATCGGCGTGTTCGTTTCTTCATCTGCACGATTGCTGTCTCTAAATCAATTCTTCCTTTCAGATAATCGAACATTTCGCGATAACCGATAGCCGAAAATACGGGTAGTTTTGGAGAGTATCCAAGATCCATAAAATGACGCACTTCGTCGACAAATCCACTATCGATCATCCCTTGGATACGTCGATCAACTCGTTGGTAGAGCTCCTGGCGCGACCGTTTCAATCCAATAACCAGAAATCTATATGGCGGTAAATTGCTTTTCCTTTGATCTGAAAATCGCCTGCCGGTTTGAAAAATTACTTCTAAAGCCCGAATTATTCTGCGTTGGTTGCGGAAATCAATGGACTCCGCCGTCGCTGGATCGATGAATTGTAAACGGGTAAATAATGCCCCCGGACCAATCTCTTGCAACCAATTCATCAGTGCTGTTCTTAGTTGCGGATTTGGGGCCGACTTAGGAATTTCCCAATTCTCTAGGAGCGCTCGAATATATTGTCCCGTACCCCCCGCTATGATAGGAAGTTGGCGACGATTGTGTATCTCAGCGATGATGGAATACGCTGCTCGGATATATTCTGCCAGACTCCAGGGTTTGTCCGGTTCTGCCACATCAATTAAGTAATGAGGAATGTCCTGAATTTCAGCTTCGCCCGGTTTTGCTGTACCGATGTTCATACCCTTATAGAGGAGGGTTGAGT
>Ga0315282_10010518_pt1 | contig 14488 bp, 7 predicted proteins | sample YL17G07_20_MG_FD_203693 | JGI IMG/M metagenome (GOLD analysis project Ga0315282, IMG submission 203693) | Sediment microbial communities from Yellowstone Lake, YNP, Wyoming, USA - YL17G07_20 | ecosystem: Environmental > Aquatic > Freshwater > Lake > Sediment | place: USA: Wyoming | collected...
GCTCTCCGCGAGGATCGTTCGCAACTCTGCGACGGCCTCGTCGTGACGTTGCTCGATGAGAGCCGCCCTGGCGTCCAGCATGAGAGCCATCGCCGGGAAGCCCACCGAAGTGGCTTGGTGCGCCAGCCCCATGAGCCCCGCCACATCCTGGCGCTGGGCCAGGACTTGCCCGAGGCCCTCCCACGCCGGGATGAAGCCGGGGCTCTCGCTGATCACGGCGCGCCACTGCGGTTCGGCGTGGTTCGGGCGCCCGGTCTCGACGTAGAGCACGGCCAGGTTGTGCCGCGCCTTGAAGCCGCGGATTGCCGGGTCGATGCTGGAGAAGTACGGTTCCGCCGGCGCCGAGAGCGCCGCGAGGAAGCAACGCTCCGCCTGGGCATCATCGCGGATGGCCCGGAACATCAGCCCGGCCTGGAAGAGGATCTCCGGGTCGGCGCAGTAATGCGCGCAGGCTTCCTCGTACGTCCCGTACGCCGCTCCGAGCATCCCGAGCTCTCGCTGCATCTGCACGATCATCGCGTAGCACTTCCGAACCTGTGAGGCGTGCGGGTCCGAGGCGTCGATGCTACGCCGCAGTGCCTCGATCGCGGCGTCGCGGTTGCCCAGCTCCTGCTCGATGCAGCCGAGGTTGAACAAGCAAAAGGGGTCGTTAGGGTTCCGCCCCAGCTCTCCGGAGAGGATGCGGCGGTCGCGCTCGAGCTTGCCTCTCCGTGCGCCCGGGTCGGTGTAGCCGTGATGGTGGATCACCACGTTGGTCCATGCCACGCCTCCGTCGAGGCGCCTGATCGCCGGCAGGATCTGCTCGTGCACGCGGTACTCGAAACGCAGGTCGGGCCTGTTCCGGAAGAGCTTCACGTGATCGACGTCCGTTACCGAGCCGTCGTCAGTCGACAGGCACCGGACCTTCATCACGTACGCCATAGCCCTGTCGTCTAGCCGCGCCAGGACGGACATGAGCTCCCGTCGGTTCGCCTCGTCGAGGCTGTCGTCCGCATCCATCCACATGACCCAGTCGCTTGTGGCATGGCTGAGAGACTCGTTCCTCGCGGCGGAGAAGTCGTCGATCCACGGGAACCCGAAGACCTTGGCGCCATGCTCCGCGGCGATCTCGCGGGTGCGGTCCGTGGAGCCCGTGTCGACGACGATGATCTCGTCGAAGATGCCCCTCAGGCCGCCCAGGCACCGCGGCAGATTCTGCTCCTCGTTCTTCACGATCATGCACAGCGACACCGTGGCGGCGCGTTGGCCGGCCGCCGGCGCAGCACCTGGCCCCAGCGAGACGCCCCACTTCTCCTCGAACTTGCGCTTGTTCTCGTCGAGCAAGCTGCCGTCGGCGAGGCCGAGAGCCGTGATGGTTCGACTGCCGTAGTGGTGGACGAAGACGCCGGGCGCGTAGACGGCACGGTAGCCTGCCTGACGGGCGCGTAGGCAGAGATCGTCATCCTCGAACAGACCTAGGCCGAACCGCTCGTCGAGGCCGCCGATCTTCTCCAGCACCTCGCGCTTCACAAGGAGGCAGAAGCCGACGAGCCGCTCCGCCTCGACCAAGGCCCCCCTGTGTTGAGCCGCCAGGCCGGACGCGAAGCGATGGAGCTCCGCAGTCGTGCCGTAGGAGGCGGGAACCTGCTGCGGCCCGCTCACGCAGTTCGACACCGGGCCCACGAGCCCAATGGCCGGGTCTGACTCGGCGGCTGCGACCAGCTCTGCCAGGAAGCCGGGGACCACTATGGTGTCGTTGTTCAGAAGGAGGATGTGATCGCCGGTCGCGGCCTGGATGCCCTGGTTGCACCCCCTCCGGAAGCCGAGGTTCTCCTCGTTGCGGATGACCTTGGCGCCGGGGATCCCCGCCAGGTAGGCCGGCGTCTCGTCTGTGGAGCCGTTGTCGACGAGGATCAGCTCATACGGGTGGGAGTTGTCGGCGAGGAGACTCTCCACACACTGCCGGGTGAACTCAAGCTGGTTCCAGCACAGGATGATGATCGAGACGAGGTGCGGCGCGTCGGATGCCGGCAAGAAGCCGGCGGCCCCAGAGGTGTAGCGCACGATGGTAGTCCCGTTGCTGTCCGTCTCCATCAGCGGCGCCTGTCCGTCCAACAGGAACCTGACCGTCCCCGCACCGTCCTGACGTTCCCGGCGCAGGCCGGTTGCGGTGGCTTTGCCTTCGCCTGCCCTTCACTCCGGCCCTCTCTGCCGAGTCGGGAGAGAGGGACAGCGATACGAACTTGTGTTTGCATTAGCGCGGGAATCGTGGCACAATGCCGACAACGAGCCGCTGTCAAACCGGACCCGCAAAAAGCAACGGACAGCCCTTTCTGGGGCTGCAGGAGAAGGTCGGATGCGTCCGAAAGGTAGCCCATGGTGGGAGCGACATGCCGGGGCGCGCGCATACCACATGTAGCGCCTCCGCCAGCAATCACACGCAACATATTGTGGTCCACGCCATTGACGCGCTCCCATCTCTTCGCTATCCTACCGGTCACCGATCAAGGACAGGTGTGCAGGTTTGCGCAGCTTATTGGCATCTTCTATGGACAGAGCTGAGGTGCGCCGTTGAAGATCAGCCGTCGGTTCACGAGTGCGGGTTCATCGCCGTATGAAGGCATCGAGTTCGTGCCCCGATCAAGCGAGATCCGCAACCCAGACGGCAGCATTGTGTTTCAGGCGAAGGACGTTATGGCCCCGGCCAACTGGTCGCAGGTGGCCGTCGACATCATGGCCCAGAAGTACTTTCGCCGACGGGGCGTGCCCATGCCGGACGGCACGCTCGGCGGCGAGAACGATGCGCGGCAAGTGCTGCATCGCATGGCCGCGTGCTGGCGGCACTGGGGCGAGAGGTACGGCTACTTCGACAGCGAGGAAGACGCGCAAGCCTTCTACGACGAGATCTGCGCCATGCTCGCTCGGCAGATGGCCGCTCCGAACAGCCCACAGTGGTTCAACACCGGCCTGCACTTTGTCTACGGCATCGACGGCCCGCCGCAGGGGCACTTCCATTGCGATCACGACACGGGCGAGCTCCAGGAGTCCACTACCGCGTACGAGCGCCCTCAGCCGCACGCCTGCTTCATCCAGTCCATCGGCGACGACCTTGTGAACAAGGGCGGCATCATGGACCTGTGGCGGCGCGAGGCGATGGTCTTCAAGTACGGATCGGGCACGGGGACCAACTTCTCCCCTCTTCGCGGCGTCGGCGAGCCGCTCTCGGGCGGCGGGCGGTCGTCCGGGCTGATGAGCTTCCTGAAGATCGGCGACGCAGCGGCCGGTGCGATTAAGTCCGGGGGCACCACGCGGCGCGCGGCGAAGATGGTCTGCGTGGACATAGACCACCCCGACATCGAGACATTCATCGACTGGAAGATGATCGAGGAGCAGAAGGTGGCCGCGCTGGTAGCCGGGTCGCGGATGTCGGCTAGGCTTCTCCGCGACGTGCTCAGGGCGTGTGTCGAAGGCGGCGGCGAAGACCCGTGCGACCCCGCTCAGAACCCGCTGCTGGCCAGGGCGGCTTCGGCAGCGTTGTCCGGGTTCGTGCCCTCAGCCTACGTCCAGCGCGTTATTGACTTCGCGCGGCAGGGCGTCACGGACATCGCCTTCCCGGAGTACGACTGCGAGTGGGAGTCCGAAGGCTACCGCACGGTCGCGGGCCAGAACGCCAACAACTCCGTGCGAGTCTCGAACGACTTCCTCCGCGCCGTCGAGGCCGCTGAGGAGTGGGCGCTCATCCGCCGCACCGACCGCACGGTGTCGAAGACGCTGCCGGCGCGCGCTCTCATGAGCAAGATGGCCCTCGCCGCCTGGGGCTGCGCCGATCCGGGCGTGCAGTACGACACGACCATCAACGAGTGGCACACGTGCCCGGCCGACGGCCGGATCAATGCCTCGAACCCCTGCTCGGAGTACATGTTCCTCGACGACACGGCCTGCAACCTCGCCTCGCTGAACCTCTGCGGCTTCGTCAACATGGAGACCGGCGAGATGAACATCGAGGACCTGCGCCACGCGATCAGGCTGTGGACGCTCGTCCTCGAGCTCAGCATCGTGATGGCCCAGTTCCCGAGCGAGGAGATCGCGCGGCGGAGCTGGGAGTTCCGCACCATCGGTCTCGGGTTCGCGAACCTGGGCTCCCTGCTCATGCAGCTTGGCCTGCCGTATGACAGCAGGGAGGGCCGGGCCGTGGCCGCGTGCCTCGCCGCGATCATCTGCGGCGAGTCCTACGCCACCTCGGCCGAGATCGCGAGAGAGAAGGGGCCGTTCGCCGGCTACGCGCGCAATCGCGACACGATGCTGCGCGTCATACGCAACCACTGCCGCGCCGCGCACGGAGCGCCCGCGAACCAGTACGAGGGATTGCAGACCCTACCGCGTGCGCTGGACGCCGCCTGCTCGCCGCCGGCGCTGCTTCACGCGGCCCGCGAGGCATGGGACCGCGCGATGGTGCTCGGCGAGGAGCACGGCTACCGCAACGCGCAGGTGACGGTGGTTGCCCCGACAGGCACGATCGGCCTTGTGATGGACTGCGACACAACCGGCATCGAGCCCGATTTCGCGCTGGTGAAGTTCAAGAAGCTCGCCGGCGGCGGGTACTTCAAGATCATCAACCAGTCGGTTCCGGCCGCTCTCGATCGCCTCGGCTACAGCCCGGCGCAGATCGAGGAGATCGTGCGGTACTGTGTCGGCGCCGGGACGCTGGAAGGCGCGCCGGACATCAACCGAGACAGTCTTCGCAAGGCGGGGCTCGGCGACGAGCAGCTTGCCGCGGTCGAGGCCCAACTCGCCACCGCGTTCGACCTGTCCTTCGCGTTCAACAAGTATGTGCTCGGCGAGGAGTTCTGCCGCGACGCGCTCTGCATCCCCGAGGACAGGCTCGGCCGGTTCGACCTGGACATCCTCCATGAGCTGGGGTTCGCGCCCGACCAGATCGCCCGGGCCACGGAGCACGTCTGCGGCACGATGACGGTCGAGGGCGCGCCGCACCTCCGCGACGATCACCTGCCGGTTTTCGACTGCGCGAATCGCTGCGGGCGCACAGGCCGACGCTTCATACACTATGACGCGCACCTCGAGATGATGGCCGCCGTGCAGCCCTTTGTGACCGGCGCCATCTCGAAGACCGTGAACATGCCGTCCGACGCTACGCTGGAGGATGTCCGCCAGGTCTACATGCGGGCCTGGAAGATGATGCTCAAGTCCATCGCGATCTACCGCGACGGCTCGAAGCTAAGCCAACCGCTCTCCAGCTCTCTGCGGACGCTCTCGGAGCAGGTGGCCAAGGTGGTGGGGCTCGCGGCCGAGCCCGTTGAGGCCGCGAGCAAGGTGATCGTGAAGTACATGGCAAAGCGGCGCTCGCTGCCGGCCCGCCGGCGGGGCTATACACAGAAGGCCCGCGTCGGGAACATGAACGTGTACCTGCGCACGGGCGAGTACGACGACGGCTCGCTGGGCGAGATCTTCATCGACATGCACAGGGAAGGCGCCGCGTTCCGGTCGCTGATGAACTGCTTCGCGATCGCCATATCGCTCGGCCTGCAGCATGGGGTGCCACTCGAGGAGTTCGTGGACGCGTTCATATTCACCAGGTTCGAACCCAACGGGCTCGTAGGCGGGCATCCGAGCGTGCGCATGTCGACCTCGGTGATCGACTACATCTTCCGCGACCTCGCCATCAGCTACCTCGGGCGGAACGATCTCATGCACGTGACGCCTGACGAGCTCGTGCCGTATCACGGCGGCCGTGCGGACGAGGATGAGGACGCCGGGCTTATGGATGACTCGACGCCCAGCCTCTTCGACATGAACGGTAATGGCAAGAACGGCAACGGCAACCCGGGCGGCAACGGGCGTCTGACAGAGAGTAACGGCGGCATCCGCTCCGAGGTCTCCAGACTCAGGGAGATCGGGCGCCTGAAGGGCTACGAGGGCGACGCGTGCACGGAGTGCGGCCAGTTCGCGCTGGTGCGCAATGGCGCGTGCCTAAAGTGCGACTCCTGCGGCGCGACGAGCGGGTGCTCGTAGGGGGCAGGCAGGGGGTGGGCCATGAGCACACCGATCACTGACTACCTGTCCGAGGTTGATGCCAACCTCGCGCGGGGCGATTCCACAGAGCACACGCATCGGCCCGCGCTGAAGACGCTGCTCGAGGGTCTGCTGCCCGGTATCGTGGCCACGAACGAACCTAAGCGGAGTGCCTGTGGCGCTCCCGACTTCATCGTCACCCGGGGCGATGTGCCACTGGGCTACGTTGAGGCGAAGGACGTCGGACAGAGCCTTGACCAGTGGGAGCGCGACGAGCAGCTAAGGCGCTACCGCGACAGCCTCGGGAACCTGATCCTCACTGACTACCTCGAGTTCCGCTGGTATGTGGAAGGCGAGTCGCGGCAGACGGCCCGGCTGGCCCGTCAGACCACCGGGGGCAAGCTCCAGCGTGTCGCGGACGGCGCAGCGGGCCTGACGGAGATGCTGGCCGGCTTCGAGGCGACCTTGGTCCCGACCGTCAGGACGCCCCGCGAGCTCGCGCAGCGGATGGCGCACCTCGCGCGACTTACCCGAACGGCGCTGGAACTCGCGCTAGGCGAAGAGATCGAAGGCGGCACCCTCCACGCTCAGCTTGATGGGTTCCGCGAGGTGCTGCTGCACGATTTGGACGTGCCTCGCTTCGCCGACATGTACGCGCAGACGATCGCCTACGGGCTGTTCGCAGCCCGGTGCAACCACAGGGGACCCGAGGCGTTCTCGCGCCGCAGCGCCGCGTTCGACATCCCGGCCACCAACCCGTTCCTGCAGAGCATGTTCGGGCACATCGCCGGGCCGCAGCTCGACGATCGGGTCGCCTGGGCGGTTGACGCCTTAGCTGAACTGCTCCAGCGCGCAGACGTTGAGAGCATTCTGGCGGATTTCGGGAAGCGCACGCGCCAAGAAGACCCTGTGGTGCACTTCTACGAGACGTTTCTCGCTGCCTACGACCCGAAGATGCGCGAAGCGCGGGGCGTCTACTACACTCCTGAGCCGGTCGTTTCGTACATCGTGCGGAGCGTGGACAAGGTGCTGCCCGAGCACGGCCTCGCCGCCGGTCTCGCGGACACCGCCAGGGTCGGCTCGGCGTCCGGGTCCGACTGCCACAAGGTGCTCATCCTCGACCCGGCAGCGGGCACCGGGACGTTTCTACACGGTGTTGTCGACCACATACACGAGCACCTGACGAGTCGCGGACAGGCGGGCCTGTGGCCGGGGTACGTAGACGACCACCTGCTGCCACGGCTCTTCGGCTTCGAGCTTCTGATGGCGCCCTACGCTGTGGCGCACATGAAGCTCGGCCTACAGCTCTCGGAGACGGGCTATACGTTCGGGCCCGGTCAGCGCCTGAACGTGTTCCTCACCAACACGCTGGAGGAGGTTCGCGAATTCACCGGCCACGGCCTCTTCGCGACAGCGATCGCGCGGGAAGGGCAAGAGGCGGTGAGGGTGAAGCGTGATTCGCCCGTGATGGTCATCCTCGGCAACCCGCCATACTCGAACTACGGCCGGATGAACCGGAACCCCTGGATCCTGCGGCTGCTGGACGACTACAAGAGGGGCCTGCACGAGAAGAAGCTCAATCTCGATGATGACTTCATCAAGTTCATCCGGTTCGCCCAATGGCGGATCGAGCAGACCGGCTACGGGGTGCTCGGGTTCATCACAAACAACACGTACCTGGACGGTATCACGCACCGACGCATGCGCGAGTCGTTGATGGAGACGTTCGACACGATCTACATCCTGAACCTCCACGGCGACTCACGCAAGGGCGAGCACTCCCCGGACGGCTCGAAGGACGAGAACGTTTTCGACATACAGCAGGGCGTCGCCATCTGCTTGATGGTGCGGTCGGGACCGCGGGCGCCCGGCGACGAGTGCACGGTACGCTACGCCGAGCTCTGGGGCGCGCGGGAGGAGTGGGCCGAGCGGCGTGACGGCACCCGGGCGTTGACAGGCGGCAAGTACGGCTGGCTGGCCCAGCACGACGTTTCGAGCACGCGCTGGCGGAAGCTCGAGCCCAACAGGGATGAGTACCGGTTCTTCGTGCCGCGCGTGCGCGGTGGAGCGCGCGAGTACGGGCGCTTGCGGCCGCTTTCGGCGTGCGTCGAGGTGCTGGGCAGCGGCCTCAAGACGGATCGCAACTCGCTTTGCATTGACTTCGACCGTGGCGTCCTTGAGAGGCGAATGCAGACGTTCCTCTCAGGCCAGTATGACGACGAGTTCCGGGATCGCTATAGGCTGCACGCCACAACCAGCTACGACCCGGAGACCGCGGCCGAGGGGCGGAGCTACGATCCCGGCGCCGTCCGGAGGCTCCTGCATCGGCCCTTCGACGAGCGATGGATCTACTACCAGCGCGGGTTCACAAGCCGGCCCGTCTTCGAGGTGCACGGCAACCTGCTGGAGCCCAACCTCGCGCTCCTCGTGGCCCGACAGAGCAAGGAGCCATTCGCGGCCCTGGCGTCGCGGCTGATCTGCACCCACAAGATCGTGACGGTGTACGACCAGACGTCGGCGGCGCCGCTGTACCTGTACACGCCGGGCAACTGCCTCCACGGACGGCGGCCGAACCTCCGATCCGACTTCATCGCTGAGTTCGGCGCGAAGCTGGTCCTTAGCTTCACGGAGGACGGCCGCGGCGACCTGTCAGCGACCTTCGGCCCGGAGGACGTGTTCGACTACATCTACGCGGTGTTCTACTCCCCATCGTATCGCAGTCGCTACGAGGAGTTCCTGAAGGTCGATTTCCCCCGCGTGCCTGTCACGTCGAAGCCGGGGCTGTTCCGCGAGTTGTGCCGTCTCGGCAAGCGGCTGGTGGAGTTGCACGTGATGGACGCACACGCCGACGTCATCACGGGCTATCCTGTTCCGGGCGGCAACAGCGTCGACAAGGTGCGCTACTCCGAACCGACGCCGGCTACCAGTGCGCGGGTGTGGATCAACGATAGGCAGTACTTCGAGGACGTGCCTCCCGAAGTCTGGGGCTTCCACGTCGGCGGGTACCGCGTGTGCGAGAAGTGGCTCAAGGAGCGCAAGGGCCGCTTGCTCACGTACGACGACATAACGCACTACCAGCGAGTCGTCGCGGCGTTGGCGGAGACGACCAAGCTCATGCGCGAGATCGACGAGGTCATCGAGCGGCACGGCGGGTGGCCGGTGGAGTGAGGCAAAGCTGGGCCGGATGGGGCCCGGCGCCACGCGCCACCCCATGCGGCCCGTCCGTGGCCTTCTCTACTCCTCCTCCCCCACCAGCGCCGTCATGGCGCGCTCGAGCTCGATGCGAGCGTCGTCTGAGCGGGCCTCGGCGTACATGCGGATGATGGGCTCCGTGCCCGACGGGCGGCCGAGGAGCCACGAGCCGTCCTCGAGCCGCACCTTCACGCCGTCCCGCGTGTCCACGCCCGTGACCTTACGCCTTGCGAGCGTCGTCGCGCTCGTGAGCGCCTGCAGCCGCGCCATCACGGCGTCCCTGGTCTCCGGCCTGATGTGCAGATTGCGGTTGAACCACTGGTAGTGGCCGTGCTCCTCGATTAGCTGGTCAAGCTGGAGCCGCAGCGGCATGCCGCGCTTGGCGACCATTTCCGCCGCCAGGAGGCACGCGAACACCCCGTCCTTCTCCGGCAAGTGGTCGGACCTGCCGAGGCCCCCGCTCTCCTCGCCGCCGAGGAGCGCGCCGTTGCGCATGGCCTCACCGATGTACTTGAAGCCCACGGGCGTTTCGATCACAGCGGCCCCGTGCTTCAGCGCGATGGCGTCCACAAGGTGAGTCGTCGGCAGAGTCCTGGCGAACGTGATGGGGCCCGTCGGAGGGCGCCTCTCCATCACGTGGTAGTCGGCGGCCAGGCTGACGAACTCACAGGCGGTCATGTAGCGCCCGCCCTGGTCGATGATGCCGAAGCGGTCGCCGTCGCCGTCGTTCGCGAGCCCCAGGTCGAGCGACTCCGCCATCACACGCTCGGATAGCGGCCCCAGGCGCTCCTCCTTCGGATCGGGCAGCGCGCCGCCGAAGGTCGGGTTGCTGTCCCCGCGGATCATCTGCACGTCGCAGCCGGCGGACCTGAGCAGCGTGTCGATGTAGCCCATCGTGGTGCCGTGCATCGGGTCGACGCAGATGCGCAGGCCGGCGTCGCGAACCGCGTCGAGGTCGATGCAGCGCCTGATCGCGGCCAGGTAGGCGGGCCTGGGATCGAGATACGCGGCGGACGTGAAAGCCGCGTGCTTGATCTCCCGGTCGACGTAGACCTTGGCGACCTCGGCCTCTATCTCGGTCGTTATGTCGGTGTTCGCGGGGCTCGCGTACCACGGCACGAACTTAACGCCGAGGTCGGACGGCGGGTTGTGGCTGGCCGTGAGGACGAGTGCCCCGAGCGCCCCTCTGTCCACGATGGCGTGCACCACCGCGGGCGTCGGCGTGGGCCGCGACACAAGGGCGGTGGGGATACGGTTGCCCTCAAGAATCGCCACGGCCTCCAGCGCGAACTCGCGGGCCATGGCCCTGGCATCATAGCCGATGAGGATCTCGTGCCGGTCCCGCGGCTGGCCGGGCAGCGTCCCGCCGCGAAGCAGATTGGCGACAGCCTGCACGACCACCCCGAAGTTGTCGAACGTGAACTCGCGGGCGATCACCGCCCGCCAGCCGTCTGTGCCAAACTTGATGGGTGTTGGCATCAGTGACCTCCCACGCGACCCTCAGGGCCGCGCCAACTTGACCTCAGCCCCTTTGCGTGCGCCGGACTTGTCGCAGGCCTCGAGCAGGGCGACGATCTCGAACGTGTCGTCCAGCGGCACCGCCGGCGTGCCCGTTCGGAACATCCCAACTATCTCGCGGAGCATGCGTATGTAGAACGTGCCCTTGTCCACCGGCACCAGCCGCCTGCCGCCCGGGCAGCTCACGGAGAGCCAAAAACCTTCCGGGCAGCCGCGCACGAAGCGCAGCACGGCGGACCTACCGTCCCGGTAGGCGACGGTCACCACGTCCTCGCTCTCAGTGTGCCTGCTGCGGACGCAATCAACTCCCGGCCCCATCACGGCCTGCATCATCTCGGCCGCGTGGATGCCGTAGAAGAACGAGCCCGGGATCCCTGGCTTGTGGCTCCCGGGCCCGCAGAAGCAGCCACCGATGGGCTCGCCGATCGTAGCGAACTCGCTTCGAGTCGCCGTTACCTCCTCGGCCCACCTGAGAGCCGAGCAGGACATGACGGGCGCCGAGCTCGCTCGCACCAGCTTCACGAGGGCCCGGGCCTGGGCGACGGAGTTCGTGAAGGGCTTGTCGATGAAGAGGGGGATCTCCCGCGCCAGGAAGGGGCGAGCTTGGGACACATGCGTGCTTCCGTCGACAGACAGCAGAAGAACCGAGTCGACCTTGCCGACGAGCGACGCCGGGCGACCGACCATCCGTACGCCCCAACGCTCGGTCAGCTCCGCCCTGCGCTCGGCGATCGTCGCTTCCTCGCCGGGTTTCGCCTCGGCCCCCCAGGCGTGTGTGACCCGGGCGCCGTCGACGCGCTGGTCATCAGGCTGGTCGGGGTCGTTGAGGATCCTCGTGAAGGCGAGGCAATGAGATGTGTCGAGCCCCACTATTCCCAGGCGTAGCTCGCTCAACGCAGGCACCTCCGCCGCAGCCGTCGCCCCACCACGGGTGCATCTTCGGGCTTCCGCCCGGTGGACCTGTTGCCCTAGTCGCCGGAGTGGCGCCGTCGCAGAGTGACCATCCGCGGGGTGAGCTGCTCGTCCGCCGTCAGGATGACGATGCTGCGAACGCCGTCGCGGGGGAAGACGGGCGAACCGGGGTTTACCACCAGTACATCGTTGTGCCGCTCGATGGCTGACACGTGGGTGTGACCGCAGACGACACACGAGACCGGTTCGCCGAACAGAGCGCGAAGGTGCCCCTGGTCGAGCAGCCTTGGTGCGCGATGCACGAGGCCGATCGCGTAGTCGCCGGCCCGCACGACCGCGCTCACCGGCAGGCGCCCATGGTCGCAGTTGCCGGCCACTGCCACGACCGGCGCGACACGCTCGAGGTCGCGAAGCACCCGTGGATCGACCAGGTCGCCCGCGTGGAGGATGAGATCGACACCGGCCAGGGACGCTGCCAAGTCCCGCGGCAGGCGCGCGATGCGAGTGCCAACGTGCGTGTCGCTGACGACCCCGAGGAGCATCCGGCGGCGACCCTACTCCGAGGGCTGCTGCGCGTCGGTCTGCGTGGGCTCGGCGGGCGTCTCCTTCGCGGGGTCCTTGCCCTTCGCGATTCTCTCGATGATCTTGTCGACCAGTGTCGGCGCCGCCGCAGCCAGGCCGCCGATGGCGCTCTGCTTAACCGGCAGCAGCCTGACGTCGCCGCCCGACACCACGAGGAACGCGATGGGCGTGACCGTCACGCCGCCTCCACCTCCGCCGGGGGCGCCCACCACCGCGGTTCCCTCATGTTGCCCCTTCGGGGCCGTCATCGCGCCGCCTCCGGCTCCGAAGCCCAGCGAAACCTGGACGATAGGGACGATCGTCGCGTCGCCGGCCTGGATAGCCTCCCCGACCACTGTGTCCGGGGATGCCACGTTCCTTAGCTCCATCGCTATGATGCTGATGAACTCGGTGCGCTCCGTGCTCACTCAGTGTCACCGGCCTTTCTGCCCTTGCCTCCATGCTGCAAGTTCGCCTTCTTGGCGGCGCGGACCGCCCTGAGTGTCCGCAGCCACGGACCGCCAAGGACGAAGCACGCCATCGCCAGCAGCGGCGCCCCCGGGCGCGCCCACACGCAGAGACGGCCGGACGAAGCGAAGGTGGCGTTCAGCCAGTCGCCCTCCACGCTCAGGTCGCGGAACGGAATGCGCGAGAGCGCGGGCCCCAGGAGCGCCCAGAAGGCTCCGTAGACGATGCCCGTCTCGGCGGGGTCGCCCAGACCGAAGCGCAGCCGTAGCGCGACAGGCTCAAAGCGCGCCGTGCGAGCGAGCCGGTCGAGCAGCGCGGGCAGCCGTCTGAGCCAGCGCAGGACCAGCTCTCTCTCACGCCACCAGGCAGCGCCCTCACCCCCGGCCACTCTCCCTGGGGAGAGGGGTGCCCGAGCACGGCGAGGGTGGCGTGAGGGCGGAGTCGGACGTCGCCTCCGCCGCCAGGCGACCCTCCGTCCGACTAGGAGGACGGTCGCTCGCCTTCGCCGGCCCAGCCGCACCAGCCTGAACCGGCCCAGGCCCCACAACAGGGTCAGGACCAGCGCGAACCCGGAGGGTGCGCCATCGGCGAACCAGCGCAGCTTCAGGCGCACTGGTGCAACGAGCGCCGCGCCCACGAGCGCGGCGCTCGTTGCAAGCAGAAGGAGAGAGAGCCTTACAAGCACCATCAGCGACTCGCCCTAGCGGACGCTACTGCTACCCTCCCGATGGGGTGCCGGCCGCGCCCTCGCCTGATGACTGCACGTCCGCGTTCTCCCTCTGGTAGAGTTCCATGTCGTGCGAGTCGCTGCCCTGCAGCGGCCTTGCGCTAATGGCGTCTAGGATCCTGGGCGTGACGAGGATCACGAGTTCGGAGTTCACGGCGGATCGCGACTTGCTCCTGAAGAAGTGGCCGAACAGGGGAATGTCGCCTAGGATCGGGATCTTCCGGTCTGTCACGTATTCCTCTTTGCGCACCAGGCCTCCGATGACCACCGTCTCGCCATCCTTCACCCGGACGGTGGTCGAGGCGCTCCTCTCGGAGATGGTCGGCAGCCCGGTGTTCGGGTCCACCTCCGAAATGCTGCTGACGGTAGGCCGCAGCAGGCAGGTGATCTCGCCGTTGCCGCCGGTCCAGGGTCCCTGCAGCTCAAGCTTCACCCCGACGTCGACGCCCTGGACCTGTTTGGTGGTGCCGCCGTAGGACGGGATCTCCACCTCCACGTACCGTGTCTGCCCGATGAAGATGCTTGCGTTCCTGCCGTTCATCACGGCCATCCGCGGCTTCGCCCAGACCTTCACGGTGCCCTCGCGTTCCATCGCCGAGAGGCGCGCCTGGAAATCCTGGGGCAGTTTGACCATCGTCCCGAACGTGATCGAGCCGTTGGCTGAGTCGCTGCCTGTCAGCAGGTCCCACCCTTGGTACCCGAGCCCAACGCTACGCTCCAGGTCCTCCTTGGTCATGAACTCCACCGCCAGCGCCTCGACCATGATCTGAGGAGAGGCGACGTCCACCACCTGCAGGTCGCGGCCTATCTTGTCCAGCATCAGGCCGGGCGCGGAGACAACGATTGCGTTCTGGTCGTTGTTTACGTGCAGGTGCGGGTAGAGGAAGTTCGGCAGTGCTTGCTGGGCCTTCTCCGCCTCGACGTTCACCACGGGGAAGCTGCGCGTGCTCGCCAGTCGGTAGGCCGACAGTTCCGTCGGGATGCCCGCGGAGAATGTGTAGACTCCGCCGTCCTCCTCAGGCAGGCTCACCCCGAGCCCGGCCGCGGCCGCGATGGCCGCCAGGGTGTCCTTGAGAGTCGCGTCGGCGAGGGTAATGGTTA
>Ga0315282_10010519_pt1 | contig 14487 bp, 9 predicted proteins | sample YL17G07_20_MG_FD_203693 | JGI IMG/M metagenome (GOLD analysis project Ga0315282, IMG submission 203693) | Sediment microbial communities from Yellowstone Lake, YNP, Wyoming, USA - YL17G07_20 | ecosystem: Environmental > Aquatic > Freshwater > Lake > Sediment | place: USA: Wyoming | collected...
GCCTCAACAACACGATAAGATAAACCTTCTTGAACAACACATTTTCGATTTGAAACTATTCTTTTAAAGGAAGAGGGATGAATATCTCTAGCCCATAAAAAGCTATTATACTTATCATCAATTTCAACCCAGTCTTCGCTTTCAGAAGTTCTCCAACCGCGAACCCTACATACATCCTTAAATTTTCTAAGAATCTCCCAAACTCTAGGCATCTTCATCTTTTCATCGCAACCCTTTTTTTCTGTTAGAATCTTCTAGAACAATATTCTAGTATTCAACCATAAATTTAAACTTATTTGTCAGTTTATCCGCAAAAATGTAGGATAAATATCCTCTTTATTGAAAGTTTGTAGGCAATAAGAGTTTTTAGCTACAAATTTACGGCAAGTCGAAGTAAAACTTTGACGAGAAAACAGAGGAATTTCTACATTTTTCCGACAAAAAACAATAAATTTAAACACCAATCTCTCTCTATTGAAAGAGAGGCAGAGATAACAGTGAAACTCAAAAATAACACCTTAATCTTAGATGATACGGACTTAAAAATCTTGGAGGCTTTGCAAGAAGATGCAAGGCAGACTTACATGGCTATAGGTAAACATTTGGGAATAGCCCACTCAACAGTTTACGACAGAATAAAAAGAATGGAGCAGAATGGAATAATCAAGAAATATACAGCTTTGATAGATGCTGAAAAGGCTGGAACTAAAAGCATAACAGCCATAATGACAATTTACACAGACCCTAAAGAAAGCGAAAGGGTCGCAGAAAAACTATGCAACGCACCAGGAATATTAGAAGTCTACACATCGCTTTCAGAGGAACTCTTGATAATGGCGAAGGTTGTTGCTGAAAATCAGGAAAGCCTCCACGCCTTTATTGCCAATCATGTTGCACCCTTACTAGGAGTCTTGAGAATTCGCACTTCAATAATTACTAAAAAGTTTAAGGAAACCCAGTTTTCAATTGTTAATGACTCTGAAAAAGTTACATTTATAAAAGGAACAGGCAATAAAGTAGGAGAGAACAGGTAATGAAAGAAAATATTTCAAAAATCTTGAAAACCCTTCCAAGAGAAAAAGCCTTTTACTTCTTCACTTCTATTGGGAATTATACGGGGGAAAGCGCCTCTTCTCTGAAAGAGTTTTTGGAAAAGATAAATGGGGTAAACTTGAAATCTTTGGAATTTCATCTCTACCGCGGAGATTTCGAGAAGTGGGTAGCTGAAGTTTTAGAAGACAAGGAACTAGCAGAAGAATTCAGGAAATTACAGAAAATCAGTCTAACTGGCGATGTACTCCGCAATAAAATATACACAACAGTTTCAAAACACTATGATAATTTGATAAACCGGGCTACGTTTGTAACATAAATTAGGAAACCTTTTTCGAAATTACAAAATGTAATTTGCAAAGCTGCGATAGCCTTTGCTTCTGCCATAAGGTCAGAGATTCTTAGGTTGCCAGCGGATAGCGGATAAAACTTCATCTCACTTGGATAGTGCTGCCAGTCTGGGGATGCTTTGGATACAGCGTCGGTTATTGTTTGATTCTCGTTTAATAACCTTCTCAGCAATTTGATGGTTTCAGAGTCTGTATGCGAGGAGTCAACCACCCCTGTCCATCCAATATATGCCTTGGCACCTTTGTTGATGAAAGCATTTGCCATTTCAGTGCAGGTTTCATTCAAGCTATTACAACCCATTGCGATAATTATACTTTTAGGAAAATAGCCCTCCAAATTTTCTATAAACTTTGGCGTAACAGCAAAATAGGACTTATTCTCCCATGAATACTTACCTATCGTTAGCAAACCATTGGCTTGCTCTGAACCGTATTTATCTTCACTGTATTCTTCAGATGTAAAGAAGTCTACTATTGTTTCGCCTTTCCTTAATGCTGAGTGAGCCCGAAGAATAATCATCCCATAATTGTATTTAGCAATTCCTTTGTAGAAGGCGACATTTACACTCTCACTTCTGTAATAAGATACGTTAAACCCGTTATTTTCTAAAAGACTGGCTACCGTTTCGTTAAATTCCGCGTTTTGGAAGTCTTCTCCCAACTGGTCAATTATTGCGGCTTTAGATGAGAATTTAACTTCTCGAGTTTGTAGAAGAAAGGCGGAGATCAGAGAGCCTAAAGCAATTGTGGCTACGATAACCATTGCTATTATTAATTGCTTGTTGGAAAGCAGCTTCTTTTCTTGTGATAACTGCTCTTTCTTTTTCTTCATTAACTAAGCTCCGGACAATTGCCTAAACACTTTAAAAGGAGAAGAAAATGTGTCTATTTTCTTTTGCGTTTTATTAGGCTTAGTACCGCGCCAAATAGGGCGATTAGCATGGTGTAGGCGGCTATGGGAGATGTTGGAGTTTGTTTCACAAGTGACATTGAGTAGCCTCCAACTGGTGGCGTAACCTCCACAAAAACAGCTCTTAACGTGTGGCTGCTGCCAACATGAACTGTTATTGGGTTTTGTGAACCCATATCGTTGTTGTCATAGATCCAGTGATCAAATTGATAGTTAACATTTGGAATGGCTGTTACAGAGACATCTGTTGGAGTTTGATACGTGTAGGTTCCCACCGCAGGGTTTGTTGTGCCACCTTGAGACACACTGATTGTTAATGTGTGCGTTTCAGCAAATACTGCTTGCAAGTTGTGGTTTTTGTCCATCAGAACGCTTATGTGGTTGACTGTGCCAGCATTAGAGCCGTCCAAAACCCAGTGATCAAATCTGTAACCTGCGCTAGGTGTAGCGGTCACGTCGACAGTTATTCCGCCAGAGTATGTATATGTCCCTTGTGCAGGGTTGGTTGCCCCGCTCGCTGTTGCTGTAACTGCGAGCGTGTAAGTTATTGCTTGAGTGTAGTGGGCTGTGGCTGTGTGAGGCGTGTTCATGCTCACCGAAATCGGGTTTTCTCCAACGGTTTTAAGTGAGCCATCGACATCCCACCTGTTGAACGGGTAACCGGTAACGGGTTGGGCTGTCAAGGTAACGCTAGTGGAAGCGTCATACCACCAGCCGTTGGCTGGACCTGCTTCGCCTGCTGGGTTTCTTGTTGGCTGGGGAGTCAAACCAGATGGATCAGTAACTACTGTCAAAAGATGTTGGGTCTTCCAATTTGCTATTGCTGTTTTGGGCGCGCTCATGATTATCTGGTTGCTTTGAGCGTAATTCATTCCAGAAGCGTCTCCACCCCATTGAGTGAATAATCTGCGAGTGCCATTACCATGATCAAAAGTGCCAGAGTTTAGGCTAGCGTAGGCTGTTGCTCCACTGTCATACCATCCTTGACCACCTGTTGTGCCGTAGGGAGAGGTGACTGTCAAGAAGTATTGAGTCTTCCAATTCCACGTGATGTTTGATGGCTGGTTAATTATAAAGTTTACACTTGAACTGGATCCGGACGGTGGAACATTTCCTGTTCCAGACCATCCTGTGCAGACATATTGGGTACCGGTTGGACCCGAAACTGGAGAAGTTACAGATGCGGTTATGTTTGCTCCAGAGTCAAACCATCCGCTTGCGGGAGTAGGCGAGCCATATGAAGAAAAGACAGTCAAATAATATTGAGTCTTATAGACCAAGGTAATGGTTTTTGATTGGTCCATGGTTACAGTGGCTGAAGGATTATAATAATCAAACTTGTATCTTGCGCCGAGGGAGATGTCGATTGTGTCTTGAGGTTCGCTCACAGTTACTGTCGTGCTCGCATCAGCCCAATCAGTCCACGATGTTGTCTTAACCACGTTTGCAAATACGGTTCCACAAGAGGTGTATGTAACCTTAAATGTTCCTCCAATAGCTCCCACGGGGCTTGCAGTGACAGTAATTTCGTATTGGGTTTTATAATTGATGGTTATATCCTTGGCAGTGTTCATGGTCACAGGAGGCTGGGGTTCTGTCCCTGAGATGTCACCAGACCAGTGTGTAAAAACAAATCTTTTTGAACCATCAACAATCGGAGTGTCCATGTTAAGCAATATTAAACTGCCTTGGTTAAACCAGCCAGTGTAGGGCGTAGCATCGGTTGCGGTTCCTAGAACAGTTGTGACGTTATAAACGTTGGTAATATATGTACCAAGCCCATTGGTTCGAACAGTCAGTTGATATTCTGTTTTCCAGTTTGATATTGCTGTTTTAGCTGCATTCATGACTATTGCGTTGCTTTGGGCATAATTCGTTCCAGAAGCATCTCCGCTCCAACTGGTGAATACTCTTCGTGTACCGTTTCCGTGGTTTACAATGTTAGTGTCTAGCATGGCATAGGCTGTAGTGCCACTGTCATACCATCCATCACCAGTAGGCGTACCATAAGGTGAGACCACGGTTAAGTGATATTGTGTTACATAGTTAGCAGTTACAGTTTTAGGTTTATCCAAAAATACTGTGGTTGACGTTGCAGAGACATTTGCTATTTCAGACATGTCTCCGGTGGTCCAACCGTTAAATCTGTAACGAGAAGCGCCAGACACAATGCTAATAAATTCCGGGGCAAAGATCGGTACGTTTGTTCCAGCGTCATACCAACCTACACCAGCTGGCGTTGTAACTCCAAGTGGATTTGCAGTCAGGTTAAGAAAGTATTGAGTAACATAATGGGCGGTTGCGGTATGGGCAGCGTTCATGTAAACAGAAATTACGCGAACATCTATGCCTTGGGATGCCCCATCAACATCCCAGTAGTTAAACCTGTACCTAATTCCTGTAGATCCTGGGAATGATTCAGGCGCTGTCAAATTGACATAGGTACAAGCATTATACCATCCCTGTCCGGGGATTGTTCCAATACCCGTCGGGTCGGTTTGAACAGTTAAGTAGTATTGCGTGGGCGGAGGCGCTGTAGTAACTTGAAAACAGCAATCCACGTAGTGAGTCTCACAAGTTCCAGATGCGTCGGTTGCTTGCCGCACATGAAGCTTCCATGATCCAATCGGAGCGTTCGAAGGCAATACGTAGCTTCCAGTCATCGAGGTCACGCCAGTAGTCCAGCTGCCAACAAAAAACCTTGTTCCGTTTGGCATTTCAAGCTTAAACCGATAGTACTTGTTTGTTTGCAGTCCGATGGTTTTGAAGTATACTGTTTCGCCTTGAGCAAACGATGTGACGAGATTTACAAATGTTGAATCGGTTGTCCAAACAATCCTATCTATGCAAAGCGTTTTGGTTCTTTTCACAGCATCATTTTCGTAAAGCCTTACAGTCCAATATCCAAGAATGTTCGGAAATGAGGGGAGGATGGTTAAATTGTCTTTGATGTAACTTACTCCCGTGTAGGTTGGGCTTTTTCTTCTCTCCACTCCGCCGGGGTCAAAATATTTGATGTAGTATTGCTTACTTTTTGACAGCCCGCCAGCTTCGGCATAGATGTATGTGCTGTCTCCATCGCTCCACCATGCGTTCAGATAGAGAGCATTATCGAACGTTGTGGTGGCAACATTTACTCCATCAGTCGCTGTTACCATAAAAGTTCCGTGAATTCCATCCAAAAGATATTGACAAACGAAATATCCAAACTCGTCTGTCGATGTCTGTATCTTATCTTCGACTAGGTCTGGTCGAATAATAGTAATATTGATCTGAGCAAGAACCTTAAACCCATAGCCGTACAAGCAAGCTGTTTCTGAGGGATAATATTCCTTCTTGTTGGACCAAACAATGGGAGTTGTGTATTCTGCGTTGCCTAGGGTCATAAAAAGTGGCAAAATTAGTCCAACCATAAGCGCAACTACTAGTATTGGCAATAGCCGCATGAATTCCCTTCTCCCTCGGCAACTATATATTTAGCATTTCAACAAATTTAAGACTTCCGGAATTATGTTCTATAACGAATTATAATATTATGTTTCTCTTATCATTCGAAAACGTATAGATGTCTTCAAAATTGCTAAAGCTTGTGCGGATCAACCCTCATTATTCCTGACATTGTATCAGAAGTTTTGCCTGTTGGGATTGTTGTGTTAACTGAACTTGTTTTAACTGCAAGTTTATTTATAACAACATATATTAGAATTAATTAAAGAGTTCAGGTTTGTGGATGCGATGGTGAAAGCAAAAGCCTTGCTGGAGACCAGTTTGCTGTTAACTTTTATTTTTTTGGGAGTTTTTATGTTACGTGAACAGGTGCATTTCGGATTTTGCTCGAGTCCTGCAATTTCTAAAAATGTGATAGTTGTTCCTGACAACTATACGAAGATAAGCTGGGCTGTGGGCAACGCTTCCGAAGGAGACACCATCTTTGTTAACTCTGGAGTGTATCCGGAATCAAATATTTTAGTAAATAAGACTTTGACAATAGTTGGAGAAAATGCGGAAACAACCGTGATAGATGGTAATGGCACGGCACACTATATATTTCATGTCATTGCAAATAACGTTGTAATAGAAAACCTCACATTACAGAACACGGACACTAGTGTTTTTCAGGCTCCTGCTATTCGTATTTACAATGTAACAAACGTAACGATAAATAATGCCATAACTCGAAACGTATTTTATGCTGTGCAAATTCGTTCTTCAAACCTTACAAAAATAATGTACAGCAACTTTTCTGAAAGTGTTGACAGTGGAATTTACCTTCATGATACAAGCTGTAACAACAGTTTTATTGGTAACACCATAGAAGATAACACCAACGGAATTTACATTGCAGAATCTACATCTCAATATAATAAATTCTATCACAATAACCTCATCAACAACACCAATCAAATTGTAACTTTCGGTGGTGTGAACTTTTTTGATAACGGTTATCCATCAAGTGGAAATTATTGGAGCGATTATAACGGCACAGACTTGAAGCATGGACCTAGCCAGACTGAAACTGGAAGCGATGGAATTTTTGATGAAAGCTATTCTGGAGACAACTATCCTCTAGTGAATCCTTTGACAAGTTTTAACATTTTACTAGGAAACCAAACATTTCAGGTACAAGTCTCAACAAACGCAACGATAACAGCATGTAGTTTCAACATTTCAGAGAAAAGCCTAAGCCTCTTTGCTAATGGTTCACTTAACAGCGACTATGCTTGCAGGGTTACAATTCCTAACGGGTTGCTATCTTACGAAAACTCGACTTACTGGAACATCACAGTCTATTACACCGATAGCAGTTCGCAGACGTTGCGATATCTGTCGTTGAACAATACCGAAAATACATACCTATTTTTTAACTACAACCAAACAACAGTTGACTGCAAAATTGAAATAAGAGAGACAACTGTTATTCCAGAAACATCCATAATTATCGTCATTATATTGATAGGTCTCACCATAGTTACTATTTTAACCAGAAAACTAAAGGTCAAGGTTATAAACAACACTTAAATCAATCATGTGAGCCAACTATGTCTCCTTCAGGTATCGTAATAGCCAGATATGCACGTCCTTCTGCCTCGCTGCAGCTGATTTCAACGTGTATAGTGACTTTGCCGTTTTCTAAAGGAAGATAGCAGCCGCTTAATTCAATTACAACATCTGAGTAGTTTCCTTTGAGTATTTCTGCATAAACATCGTTTTCTGGATATAACTGGCTACCCTCATCAATCTGAACCACTATGCTATGAGCATCTCCACCCACTGCGGTAATTCTTAATCCTAGGTCAACTATGTTAACCAATGTATCATTCTGGAGGAATTGTCCGAAGCTTTTTGTGTGAGAAACAGTAAGATAATCAGTTATTAACGGCTTTTTCTTGGGCAGATATACTACTACTATTGCTATCGCTGCAAATACGATCAGCACCACTATTATTATGGCAAGAGCCAAGTATTTGCCTTTTATTTTGCTTCTATTTTTGCTCTTCTGCATATGTCTCCCCATCATGTTTGAGGTAAGAGATATATGCAGGTTCTTGAATAAAAACTAAACGGTATCATGCTCCCAGAGAGGTTAGGAGTATACTGCCTAAAAAGAACAATAGCGCAACGCTGCCTATTACGCAAATTTGTCTTTTTTCAATACCGCCGCCGAGTCTTTTCGTAGCGACATATACTACAAACAAAAAATTCACTACGATAATTCCGCAAAACGCTGAAAGCACGCCTATCAACTGCAAGATAAGGTTTGTCAAGACAAGAAATCTAGACGCAAACCTAATATTTTTGCTTTTTGATTGAGGTGGCAAATGTAACCGAGGATTATGCACTCAAAAAATAGAGGGAATTTAGGAATTTAAGGTTTAAATTCACAATTTCTTTCTCATCGAGGCCTTGGCAAGGATAACAGCCATTAGAGACGCTACGAGAAACACCATCAAGAGCAGACTTCCAAGTTCAGGTATGATCCATGAGCCTTGAATCTTAATTGTTGCTGAACTAGCAAAGGTAAATTCCAAGTAAACATAGGTGTTATCTGCATCAGATGTTATAGTGGATGTTGATGTAACATCGGCCCCATTTAGGTAAACAACCCATGGTGAGCCTTCAGCCTTTAGCAAAGCTTTCGGAATTGTAACGTTAACGAATGCATCTGTTCCACTTGCGCCGTAGACTGTGAAGTTTATTGCAGTGTCGCTTGGTATTACGGAGTTTGCGAGTATTATAGCGTCGCTGTAAGTTTCTACGGTATTGTCTAGCACCAAATGCGTTACATGCTCAACTAATACGTAAGTGTAGTTGGCATTGCTAATCGTGGATGGAATGATGAGGCCCCCAGCGTCTAAAAGAACTGTGTCAACGTATTTGTTCGCTAAGCCTATTGTGCATGAAGACTGTGGAGAAGCGGGTTGGCGTGCAACTTGCAGTTTTAGTTGACAAAGAATACCTGTTCCTGTAAAGTTCCATTCATCTGGATACATCAGTTGCAATCCAAAGACTACGGTTCCATCTCCAGTAAATGGTCCTAAAGGTATGTATGTTTGACCTGCAAAAATATGGTTGGATGGAAGCCCGATGGTTACGTAGTCAAGGAGGCTTGGGTCCCATGTTATATTCACTTGCCAACCTCCTAGAAGTGTAACGTTTTGAATTGTCAAATTGATGATTACCTGGTCGCCTATTTTTGTCATGTTAGTGTAGTAGGTGTTTACGCTTGGATCGAATAATAGGTCGGTTGTTGGTGTTGGTAAAACGCGAACTGTTGATGTTGCGTTTTTCGTAGTTGACTCGAAGTCAGTTACGCTCACCTTTACTCTATGTATTCCAGTTACATTGAAGACAACAGACCATGTGGTGTGGCCGATGTTTTTCGGACCTATTTCTGTGCCGTTAGGGTATTTGATATACCATGTATATGTGTATGGCGGTTTGCCTCCCGAAGCGTTTGCGGTGAATTTGAGGGTTCCGTATAAATCAGTGGCAATACTGCTGGGGGTTATTCCTACTGATAAGATCCTTGTTGTAACATAGGCTGTTGCAACTGCCGAGTTTGCAACGCTGTCTGTTACATTTACCTTTATAGTGTATGTGCCTGAAGAAGCGAAGTTGAATTCCCAAGATGTTAGGTTGTCAGCTCCTGAAACTGGCGCGCTGTTTAAGTACCACCGTATGGTGTACGGTGGCAAGCCATTGGAAATATTTGCCGTGAATGTTACGTTTTCACCTACGTTGACCACTGTTGTTCCAGAGGGGCTAAGAGTGACTGATGGCTGAGTGTATGTTCCTAAATATTCAAACTTTCCGTCTTCTTTCGTGTATTGAATTGAATAGCCATTGTTGTCTACGAGGAACGTGTCAACATAGGGGTTGACAATCGACAGGTTACATGAAACTGGAGGTATATTCGGCAGAATTTTTAGTTCCAACTGGAACAAAGTGCCATTTCCGCTGAAATATTCGCTCGAAGAAAGCAATTGGGCAGCGTAAACCAGAGATCCGGTTCCCCAAACATGCACTGGGATGAAACTCTTCGCATCGAAAACGTTGTCGGATGGAATGGTAGCGCTCACGTTTTCTAGGAGACTTGGGTTCCATGTTATATTTACTTGCCAACCGGATAGGTAAGTAACGTTTTGAACTGTTATGTTAATGGTGAAAGTTTCCCCTGGAAGAGTTTCATTAATGTAGAAGGTGGATGTGCTTGGTAGAACTTTTAGTTTCACTGAGGGAGTTGCGGTTCTAATTTTAGGCGTTAAAATAGACAGTGTCGAGATTGTTAAAACTGTTAAGAGCAACAAGGCAGACATTGACTTTACTTTTTTCGGTACCATTATTCTTCACCTAACCAATCATTTTCCTTGCAACATATATTTGAGTTTTACGGTGAGACAGATACAGCAAAAAGACATAAAAAACACGAATAAGTCATCTTTTTTAAAGAAAAGAGGAAATGAAGCTAAATTTCGGAAGGCTTAGCTTCTTTTTTGGGTCTCCGTTTCAAGAGAATTGCAGCTACAATGACAACAATGATCAAAACCACCGCAATCACTATGTACCATGTCCAATCGAAACCTTGAGGTCCTGTTGGTTTAGGAGAAACCTCCACTTTATGTGTGTATGGATCACTCTGTAAGCCATCATTGTCAACAACTGTAAGACTCACAGTATGGTTGCCTTCACCAATATAGGTATGAGTGATCGTTGATTCGTTAGTTGTTGTTGGTGTTGGAGTGAGTCCAATCTCGTCGCCAAATATCCAAATGTACTGTGTGATATTGCCGTCAGGGTCTTCACTTGAAGAAGCGTCGAAGGTAACAACATCACCTGCAATAGGTTCTAATGGAGAGTAGGTGAAATTTGCAGTTGGTGGAATACCTACAGTCACATTTTTCACGATTGAATTAAATAAGTCGTCGTTGTCAGTGACTGTTAATTTCACAGTCTTTAAACCGTTACTCAAGTATGAATGAGTTATTGTCGGATTCGTTACACTTGTCGTGTTGCCGTCCCCGAAATTCCACCCATAACTTACAATTGTTCCATCAGCATCGCTACTGGCAGTAGCATTGAACGTCACTGTTTGGTTAATTGACACAGCCACAGGACTAAACGTGAAAGCTGCAACAGGAGCTGTGCCTACTGGTACATCTTTAACCACCGACGTCATATTTCCTTCATCGTCCGTAACTGTTAAGTTCACTGAGTACAAACCGTTTTGTGTATAAGTATGTGCTATGGTAGACACATTAACATTTGATACAGGGGTGCCGTCGCTGAAATCCCAAGTGTAATTTGTGATGTCACCTCCGTCTGGGTCATAACTTTCAGAAGCGTCAAAAGTTGTGGTTTGGTTGGCTTTAGGCGCCGTGGGCGAAAAAGTGAAACTTGCAACTGGGGGACTTGAACTGGCTAAGACGTCTACAGTGAAGTCTTCAGTAGTGCTAGGCCCGATACGAATATTGTCTTCGTTGATAAGAACTGATTGGTCACTGCCTTTTAAAAGCTGAATCGTCGTGGAGCCTGTTCTCCGAGCTGTGAAGTTGAATTTGCACAAGAGCGCGCTTTCAGTAACATCTACTACAACAAAGGAACTTGCCCCTGCAATAGCATAAGATTCGCTGTTGAGTATATCAGTAACTGGAACAATCATTTGACCGTAAAATACGAAGGATTGATTATTTTCGGGAATCCAAGCGGCTGTGCAAGTCAGTATTGTGTTATTGAATGTTATATAAGCTTGGTAGGCAGCTAGATTGTTTACCGCACCATAGAGAAATACATCTACAGTAAAGTTGTAACCTCCAAGAGGCATAGGCGCAGTTGTGTTTCCAAGCGTTACAGAGTTCAAACCCGTTTCAGCATCAAGTATCTTTAATGCTCCTGTTAATGCCGCTGTAATGTTACCTATTAATGCTGGCATAGTTAATCCAATGGTCAACATAAGTATCAGAAACGAAATCAACAACTCTCCGGAATGAAGTTCTTTCACCATGTTCACCTATTACGAGTTTTGTATATGGTTTACCGTGTAGAATATATATGCTTTTCTTTAAGGCTTCAATTGGTTAATATAAGAAAAAGGGGAATTGTAAGCTAACAGTGTCTGTTAAAATTGATGACAGCCCTGTTTATGTCAATTATGTCGATCATATTGTCTCTGTTGAGATCGCCTAGAGGATTCCATTTAGGTTTGCCGGGATAAGACCTGAATATTAATACCAGCGCATACACGTCTAGTATGTCAACTTTCCCGTTGCCGTCAACATCTCCCGTTACTCTTATCGTGACATGTCCGTCAGTGCGACTGTTGTCTGATAAGTTAAATTCGTATGGCACTGGACCAGCTTTAGCTGATATGATATAGTCATAGTAGACATAGTTGTGGCCACATGGTACACCAGTTGTATTCCAATCTATTGTGATTGTTCTTTCTTCGTTTGGAGCAAGATTCTCAACTGTTTTAGTTCCGCACAAAGTGTCGTTGTAATATATTTTAACGTCAAAGGTTTCTGTAAGGTTCCCTTTGTTTTTGACTGTAACATTGACTTTAACAACCCAACCTTCATACGCTATATTTATGTTTGGAAATACATCGATTACGGCAACGTCGCGTATCAATCCAATGAAAATTCCATTGTAAACTTCATGTGCTATTGGCTGTCCAGCTGCATCCGAAAGTGCAGTGTCTGTGAGGTTTATGTAACTGACGCCCATAGCCATTACTTGAAATTCCACTTTAGTAATAGTAACCGGATTGTAAGTTGTTATCGGATTTGGATAGGTAAGTTTTACCCATATAAAACCACCTTCATCGTCTATGATCAGCTTTTTGGTGGGAGTCTGACCTAAAACTGGTGGAACAACAACATTGATCTCCATAATCACTGAAGAAACGTACGTGAGATTGAAAATGCATGTCTTGAGGTTTTCAACATCATCTAATGTCACGTTAATCCAAAAAGTTGTCCCAGGCAGGTATTCGGGACCGCTAACTTCGCTTGGTTCAATGCTTAATTTAGCGATTAATATGTTGCTAAAATATCCGTTCGCTGTGGTGAAGGGAAGCAGCTTTCCTGTAGGGTTGCGGAGATCAGCGTTTTCTATTGTTATAGCACTTTCTCCTAGGTCTAAAACTTGAAATGTTACATTTGCAAGCACCCCGTTTCCATTTGCCCCGCCTGTTGCAAGTGCACAGCTCATTTGGATTAGTCCATGTGTCGAATTATAGTCGTGTTGAATTGTGAAGCTGAAGCTTGTTGAACCTGCAGATTTCAGGAAATTGCCTTCTATTACGTTTGTAGCATTTAACACTATGTTGGCATATAGTAGGTCTGCGCTCCATGAGTGAAGGTTTGAGGCGTTTATTATGTTTAGGCTTACGTTGAATGTGCTTCCAGCTATAAGTGTTGGGTCAACAACTCTTGATGGGTTTATGTAAAGTTTTGCTGGCGGTGGAGGGACCCATGGCGCACTGTAGATATAGTAACCATTAATAGTCGTGAATGGAATTATGAGCCCTTCGCTGTTTATGAGTACTGTGTCAACTCTAATGTTTGCGAAGGCTATGTCGCATTCAACCTGTTCGCCTGGTGAAACGCCCTGAATAATCTTCAGAGTCACCTGGGCAAGCCTTCCTGAGCCCGCGAATGATGCTACTCCTGGTCCCAATTGGAGACCGTAAATAACTGTTCCCGGTTCTGATGTGTCTGGACCAAGCACGATGTAGGCTTTGCCAGCGAATACATGGTCTGTGGGTAGTGTGATGCTTACGTACTGTAGATATGTTGAATTCCATGCTACTTTAATTTGCCATCCGTTCAGGTCGGAAATGCTATTGACAGTTATGTTGATAACGAACGTGTCGCCAACAGATTTTTGAGCTGTTGTGAAGTTGAACAAGTGGTCGCCGTCTACTGGATCGATAATCTCCAGCGTGGTTGAATATGCTTGAACACGAGTCGCTATTGGGAACATGCTTAGAACAAGTACAGTCAAAACCAAAGTGGAAATTAAACAGTTTATTATTTTCATCTTCTCTCTTCCTCTCTCCTTGAAATTTATCTAGTGACTTGAAATTTAAAGATTCCGGAAATATCCTATAAAGATTGAGGGTGAGGATTAGTAGATGCCTGTTTTTAGGAAGTTTTGGACACAAATATGTATGTCGAGAATGTTAACTATGCCATCGTAGTTTAGATCTGCATCTGGATTCCAATTAGGGCCGCCTTCCTTTGTGAGGAAAAGCCTAACTAGCTTGTTTATGTCGAGTATGTTGATTATGCCATCGCGAATTACGTCACCCAGCAGTATCAGCTTGAACTGTTTGATTTGCGTTAATGTGTGAACGCCGTAATTTGCTCCTGCATAAATTGTGTAGTTGCCTAATTTTGCGTCTTTTTTGGGGGTGGCGAATGTTATGTTGAAGTATTGTGGTTGAGGGTTTGCAGGAGGCGTTGTTGAACCGATGTAGAATGATGCAGTTTTTTCCTTACAGTAAGCTGTACCCCCTATTCTGGCAAAGTTGGAGAAGATGCCTGCGAAGATCGTTGTTTGTCCTGAAGGTGCGTTGCTTGGGATGGGTTGCGAACTCGTTATTTCCATTTCTTGTTGTCCTTGGATTTCTCCCTGTAAAGCATAGTAGGCAACTAAGGGGGTGTCGTCTGA